>Ga0208491_10012_pt1 | contig 97686 bp, 86 predicted proteins | sample SubbioCSW11_NovA_FD_184819 | JGI IMG/M metagenome (GOLD analysis project Ga0208491, IMG submission 184819) | Serpentinite rock and fluid subsurface biosphere microbial communities from McLaughlin Reserve, California, USA - CR11_CSW11_NovA (SPAdes) | ecosystem: Environmental > Terrestrial > Deep...
GGGGGGGGGGAGATGGAGACGACCACCCCGCCCTAGCGGGCACCCCTCCAAGGGAGGGGAATTTTTGGGGAGGGGAATTAAGCCGGAGTTAGTGTGAAGATGATGGGCAAGGCTTAAGCGAAAGAAAACGAAGTTGGAGGGCTGATAAATATGATTATTGTGATGCAGACAGGCGTGACGGCAGAACAGATTGAGGATGTGACGGAGAGGCTGCAGCGGAGGGGGTTGGGGGTTCACCTTTCTGTGGGGGAATTTAAAACAATTATCGGCGCCATTGGGGACGAGAAGGTTGTGCGGGAAATGGGGCTGGAAGCCTTGCCGTTTGTGGAAAGGGTGCTGCCGATTACGCAGCCTTTTAAACTGGTGAGCCGGGAATTTCAGCCGGAAAATTCGCTGTTTGCTGTGGGTGATTGCCTCATTGGCGGAGACGAGGTTGTCTTAATGGCAGGTCCTTGCGCGGTGGAGAGCGAGGAGCAGCTTTTAGAGGCGGCGGAAGGTGTAAAGGCTGCCGGAGCGCAAATTTTACGAGGCGGCGCATACAAGCCACGCTCTTCTCCCTACTCGTTTCAAGGACTTGAAGAAGCCGGCCTGCAGATCTTAGCGCGGGTGCGGGAGAAAACAGGGATGCCTATAGTTACCGAGGTGATGGATCAGCACACCGTGGAGATGGTGGCCGAATACGCCGACATTATCCAGGTTGGCACCCGTAATATGCAGAACTTTTATATGCTGCGGGAACTGGGCAAGCTAAATAAGCCGATTCTGTTGAAACGGGGCTTGTGCGCCACCATGGAAGAATGGCTGATGGCGGCGGAATATATTGTTTCCGGCGGAAACCGTCAGGTGATTTTGTGCGAGCGGGGCATCCGCACTTTTGAGACTTATACTCGCAATACGCTGGATTTGAGTGCGGTGCCGGTGATGAAAAGGTTGACGCATTTGCCGGTGATTGTCGATCCGAGCCATGGAACCGGAAGTTGGCGCTGGGTGCCGGCGATGAGCCGCGCTTCGGTGGCCGCCGGAGCTGACGGGGTAATGATTGAGGTGCATCCGCAGCCCGAGCAGGCGCTCTGTGACGGGGCGCAGTCTTTGACGGTGGAAAAGTTTGCCGCTCTGGCAGGCGATTTAGATAGACTGGCTGTGGCCATGGGGCGGCGGCTGAAAAAGCAGGTGTCTTAATGGGGGCGCTCTTTCGGCGCGCAGCTCTGGTCGGTGTCGGTATGTTGGGTGGCTCCCTTGGCTGTGCTATGCTGCAGAGGGGCTTGGTTGAAGAGGTGGTAGGCATAGATCAATCTCACGGTGTGCTGGCTAAAGCAGTGAGTTTGGGTGCCGTCAGCAGTACGACCGCCTCGCTGTCGGAAGGCGTGGGCGGCGCAGACTTGGTGATTTTGGCTGCTCCGGTTGTGGCGGTGCTCGAGTTGCTGCCGAAAATGGCGCCTTTTCTAGCTCCCGGTGCGCTGGTCAGCGATGTGTGCAGCACAAAAGTTGCTGTGCTGCAGCAGGCGCTGGCATGTTTGCCTGAGAGCGTCACCTTTTTGGGTGGCCACCCGATGGCCGGTTCCGAAAAAGACGGGGTGGAGGCGCTCGACCAGCAGCTTTTTGAAAATGCTGTTTATGTGCTGACCTATACGGTGCGCAATGCCGCGAGCAGGCAATTTGTTCGTTTGCTGGAGCAGCTTGGCGCGATTCCGGTTGAAATGGGGGCGGAGCAGCATGACCGGGTTGTGGCTAATGTTTCTCATTTGCCTCACTTGGCGGCTTCTGTGCTGGCGGAGGTTGTTGCCGCAAACAGTAAAGACAGGGAAGATATTTTAAGATTAGCGGCAGGCGGCTTTCGCGATACTACCAGAGTGGCGCTCGGCAATCCGCAGCTTTGGCGTGATATCTGTTTAACCAACCGCAGCGAACTTGTGCAGCTACTGGATGTCTATCTGCGCGAACTAGGGGCGGTGCGGGATTTAGTGGCGGCGGGGGACGAGCATGGTTTGTTCGCTCATTTTCAGCGGGCACGTGACTTTCGCAGCCAGGTGCCGTTGTCAAATTACGCAAAAAAGGGAGGCCAACTAGGGCTTGAGGAGGGTCGAGAATGAAAGTGGTTATAGAGGGCGGCGGCCCCTTACGAGGCGAGATAACGGTGCCCGGGGATAAGTCAATTTCTCACCGGGCGTTGATTTTAGGCGCTTTGGCTGAGGGAGAAACGGAAATTTCGGGTTTTCTCGCCGGAGAGGATTGTTTATCGACTGTTGATTGTCTGCGCAAATTGGGGGTAGAGATAGCTGTGCAGGAGTCGACGGTACGGGTGGCAGGCGTAGGCCTTTATGGGCTGCGGGAGCCGTCTGCCATTTTAGACTGCGGCAACTCCGGGACGACGGCTCGGCTGCTGCTGGGTGTCTTAGCGGGTCAGCCTTTCTATACGGTGCTGACAGGCGACAGCTCGCTGCGGCAGCGACCTATGAGCCGGGTGGTAGAGCCGCTGCGCCGGATGGGCGCGGCAATCTGGGGGCGCAGCCAAGGGAAATTGCTGCCGCTCTCAGTGCAGGGCGGGGGAATGCGTGCGCTGGAATATGTCTCACCTCTTGCCAGTGCTCAGGTTAAATCGGCGGTACTGCTGGCGGGGCTGTATGCCCAAGGCATTACGGCGGTGCGGGAACCGGAAAAAAGTCGTGACCATTCGGAGAGGATGCTGGCCGCCTTCGGAGCTGCAATCGAGGTGGAGGGGAATCTGGTGCGCCTGCAGGGGCAGCCGAGGCTGCAGGGTCAAGCCGTGCGGGTGCCTGGCGATATTTCTTCCGCTGCCTTTTTCTTGGTGGCAGCAAGCATTATGCCCGGATCTGATTTGATTGTCCGCAATGTGGGCGTTAACCCTACCCGGACCGGGGTGCTTGATGTGCTGCGTGAAATGGGTGCTGCGTTGGAATTGTTTAACCAGAGGTTGGAAAGCGGTGAGCCGGTGGCAGATATCCGCGTTCAGTCTGCCGATTTGCGCGGGGTGGAAATAGGCGGTGAAATTATTCCGCGCTTGATTGACGAGCTGCCTATTTTGGCGGTGGCGGCTATGTTCGCCGACGGCGAAACTTGCGTGCGTGATGCGGCGGAGCTGCGCGTGAAGGAGACCGACCGGATTGAGGCGGTGGCTAAAGAATTCGGCAAGCTGGGGGCAGCGATTACGCCTAAGGCGGACGGTTTTGTGGTGACCGGGGGGAGGCCGTTGCTCGCCGCCGCAACAGATAGTCGCGGTGACCATCGTATTGCCATGGCGTTATCTATTGCTGCTTTGGCGGGAAAAGTGCGGCTGACTATGGATTCTGCCGAAAGCGTGGCGATTTCTTTCCCTGGATTTTGGCAGGCGCTGCATCAGGGAGAAATAAGCCGTCTGGATTTTTTCCAGTGAAGAAAGCAGAGACAGGCCAACTGTCTCGTTTTTTTTGTCATTCAGGAAATTATGATAGTATTCTTACATAATAGAGGGAATGTGGGCTCGCCTATCCTGCCCTTGGCCTTTGGCTTTGGCCCTAAGCCCTCACCCTAGCCCTCTCCCAGAGGGAGAGGGGAATTGTAGGGAGGGAGACGATCACCCCGCCCTTGCCCTCACCCTAGCCCTCTCCCAGAGGGAGAGGGGAAATGTAGGGAGGGGAGGGGAAATTTGGGAGAGGGGAATTGTAGGGAGGGAGACGATCACCCCGCCCTAGCCCTCACCCTAACCCTCTCCCAGAGGGAGAGGGGAAATGTAGGGAGGGAGACGACCACCCCGCCCTGGCCCTCACCCTAGCCCTCTCCCAGAGGGAGAGGGGAAATGTAGGGAGGGAGAGGGGAATTTTGGGAGAGGGGAAATGTAGGGAGGGAGAGGGGAATTGGAGGGGAGGGCAGGCAAAAAAGGAAATATAACGGTTTTGTGGAATAGAAAATTATATCATTTGCTGAGTTTGGATGGGAGAGCTGTATGTTCAGAACGAGTCGTTTGCCTGAGAAAAGTATGCCGGGCATTTATCAAGATTTTCTGCATAATCTGCCTCAGGCCACCCGTTTTTTAGGGCCGCATTATAGCGAGCCTGCCGCTTTTGTTGCTAAAGCGGAGCAGGTTTGCGCCAAATTCAGCGGGGAGCGCGAGCAACTTGCCGAGATGTTGCTCGCTTATAACCGCAGGATGGGCTGTTCAGGGGCGGCTGAGGGGCAGATTGAGAAGTTGCGCGATAGACGAGCGGTGGCTGTGTTGTGCGGGCAGCAGGCAGGTCTGCTGACGGGACCACTCTATACAATTTATAAGGCTATCTGCGCGGTGAAGCTGGCGGCGAAACTAGAGGAAGAGCTGGGACGGCCAGTCGTGCCGGTGTTTTGGATTGCCGCGGAAGACCACGATTTTTCCGAGGCTAATCACTGCTATGTGCAGGACAAAGAGGGCAAGCCGCGGCGTATTCAGTTGGAGTTAGTCCATGGCGGAGAGCCGGTGGGACAGCTCGTGCTGACTGAACTGGCAGGCCGTGAGGTGTTGGCCAAGTTGGCGGCTACTGTACCCGGCTCGGAGTTTGTTGCGGAAATGATGGCATGGTTGGAGGAAGCGCGCAGCCTGGCGACGACGCCGGTGGACTGGTTTGCGCGGATTATGGCCAAACTTTTTGCGGGGGAAGGGCTCGTATTGTTTGAGCCGCTGTTAGCGGAGGCGCGGCCGCTTGCTTCCGGAGTTTTCCGTCAGGCAATCGAACAAAGGGAGGAGGCGGAATCGGCCTTAGCTTTGCGGGAGGCGGCGCTGAGGGCGGAGGGCTATCGGCTGCAGGTGGAGCGCGAGCCGGGCGCCACGCTGCTGCTGCTGCTTGGGAAAAAGCGGACTGCCCTCTACCGGCGCAACGGTCACTTTGTCACCAGAGATGGTTTGTTTCGTCAGAGTGAAGCCGAACTGCTTGCGCGGGCTGCTGCTATGCCGGAGTCGTTAAGTGCCAACGTTTTATTGCGCCCGCTGGTGCAGGATAAAATTTTCCCTACGCTTGCCTATATCCCGGGGCCGGGGGAGCTTGCCTACTTTGCTCAGGCGACGGCGCTCTATCCCGTTTTTGGCATTGAGCAGCCGCTGCTTTGGCCGCGGCCGGGTGTGACGCTCGTGGAACGGCGCCTGACCCAGTATCTGGAGAAATACCGGGTAGCGGAAGAGGAGATTTTGCAGGGGCTTGACAAAGCGCTGGCCCGGGAAATAAAGAAGAAGAGCGAGTTGGACCTTGAGAGCATTTTTGCTCATTTGCGCGGCCACTTAGCGCTGGAATATGAGCATCTAAAGCGCGATTTGGCAAAATTAAATCCGCAACTGGGCGTCTTGGCGGATAAGAACTTGGCCCTTGTTTACAACCAAGTGAGCTACTTGGAAGACAAAGCGCGGGAAGAAGATAAAAAGAAGAGTGAAGTGATGATGCGTCATTTTCTTGCGTTGGAGCAGACGCTTAAACCAAACGGCAAACTTCAGGAAAGGGTCTATTGTCTTATGCCTTTTCTTTTCAAATACGGCCCGGCTTTCTGGGAGCAGTTGGTGTCGGAATGTCCGCACCAGCCGGGTCATCACCTGCTTTATCTTTAGGACAGCAAAACTAAGGTCAATTCTCTCTGAAAGGAAGTGGCGGGCTGATGAAACTGGATATTTTGGTGTTTGGCGCCCATCCCGATGATGTGGAAATTGGTTTTGGCGGCACACTGATTAAACATGCCGCCAAAGGATATAAGTGCGGCATTGTCGATTTGACTGCGGGTGAGATGGGCAGTAACGGCACGCCGGAGATTCGCAGGCAGGAGGCGCTGCGGGCGGCAGAGATCATGGGGATGCAGCTGCGGGACTGTTTGGGCTTGCCGGACGCACGGTTGGAGGTCAATGAGGAGAGCAAGCGGGCGGTGATTGAAGTAATTCGCAAGTACCGTCCTCATGTGGTGGTCGGTCCTTATCATGCCGATAGGCATCCGGATCATTTGCGGGCAAGCCAGCTGGTGCGGGAAGCGGCTCATCTGTCAGGCTTGCGGAAATATCCGGCCGAGGGTGAGGCTTACCGGCCGGCGGTGGTGGCTCAATATTTTCTGGCGGTGCATGGTGAGCCTACTTCAATCGTGGATATCAGCGAACATTATGAGAAAAAGGTAGCTGCGCTTTGTGCCCATGAAAGCCAGTTTGGCATGCGCCAGGAAAGCGACTGGCAGACGCTTATCAACGATCCGGCTTTTATCAGAATGATTATCAGCCGTGACCAGTTTGTCGGTTCGCTGATACAGGTGCTGTACGGGGAAGGGATTTACCTGGAAGAAAAAATGATCCTCGATGATTTAATGTCACTGAGGGGGCGACTGCCCAAGCAGGCCATGGAGATGATTAAAGGGGTGGTGCAGCGGTGAACATTGGCATTGTCTGTTATCCCACCCATGGCGGCAGCGGCGTGGTGGCCACGGAACTGGGGAAAGAGCTAGCGTTGCTTGGCCATACAGTTCACTTTATTTCCTATCAGCCTCCGTTTCGTTTGGAGCGTTTTCAGCCTAATGTCTTTTACCACGAGGTAGAGATGCTCGGCTATCCGCTCTTTAAATATCCGCCGTATACGCTGGCGCTGATCAATAAAATTGCGGAGCTGGCAGAGCGCGAAAAATTGGATATTATCCACGCCCATTATGCTATTCCCCACTCCTTTTGTGCGCATCTGGCCAGAGAAGTGCTGGGAGAGAGCAGCCGTGTCAAGGTGGTGACAACACTGCATGGCACAGATATTACCTTGGTGGGTAACGACCCGTCGTTTAAGCGGATTACTCGTTTCAGCATTGAAAAGAGCGATGGTATTACCGCGGTTTCGCATAGTCTGCAGGAAGAAACGCAGCAGACTTTCGAAGTCAAGAAACCGGTGGAGGTGATTTACAATTTTATCAATACCAAGCGGGTTTTCCGGCTGCCAGGCGCACGACAAATGATCGGTTGTGTGCCGGACGCAGGAAGGGTGCTGGTGCATGTCTCCAATTTTCGGCCGGTTAAGCGGGTGCCTGACGTGGTGGCCATATTTGCCAAGGTGAGACGCGAAATAGATGCCAAGCTGCTGCTGGTGGGAGACGGGGTGGAGCGGCAGGCGGCGCAGGCCGCCGTGGAGCAGTTTGGCTTGCAGAGGGATGTGCTGTTTTTTGGCGTGCAGGATAATGTTATTCCGCTTTTATCAGCGGCCGATCTTTTTTTGTTGCCTTCGGAGAAAGAAAGTTTTGGTTTAGGCGCTTTGGAGGCGATGGCTTGCTGTGTGCCGGTGATTGCCACTAGGACCGGCGGCTTGCCTGAGTTGGTGGTGCATGGGGAGACCGGTTATTTGGCGGCGGTGGGCGATGTGGCCGCATTGGCCGATTCTGCACTGCAGTTATTGTCTGATGAGAGCTTGTTGCGGCAGATGGGGGAGGCAGCGCGGCGGCGTGCGGCGGAGCGCTTTGAGAGCGAATTGATGGTGCCGCAGTATGAGGCTTTTTATCGGCGAGTTCTGGCAGAGGGGAATTGAGCTTTGCCCTCACCCTTGCCTTGTGCCCTTGCCCTGTGCCCTTGCCCTGTGCCCTCGCCCTGTGCCCTTGCCCTCACCCTAGCCCTCTCCCAGAGGGAGAGGGGAATTGTAGGGAGGGAGAGGGGAGATGTAGGGAGGGTGAGGGGAATTGTTGGGGAGAGGGGAATTGTTGGGAGGGTGAGGGGATATGTGCCCTCACCCTTGCCCTGTGCCCTTGCCCTCACCCTAGCCCTCTCCCAGAGGGAGAGGGGAGATGTAGGGAGGGAGAGGGGAATTGTTGGGGAGAGAGGGGAATTGTTGGAGAGAGGGGAATTGTTGGGGAGAGGGGAATTGTGGGGCTTGACAGGCAGAAAAGCCAATGTTAAAATTTAATACATTAACGCTTTAATGTGTTAAAGGGAGGATTGTGCTGCGGTGAATGAGAAGCTGAGAAGACTGCTGACGCCGGAAGGCGTGCGGGATCTTTTGCCCGAGCTGGCCGGTCAGAAGCGGGAGTTGGAGAAAATGATTCAGGCAAGTTTTAGCCGCTGGGGATATGGGGAAGTATCCACACCGGCTTTTGAGTATAGCGCCAATTTTGTGGATGAGATGAAGGCGGAGCTGACAGATAAGGTGTACCGCTTTTTGGATGAGCGGGGAAGAACGCTGGTGCTGCGTCCCGACTTTACCTTGCCGCTTGCGCGTGTGGTCGCCACCCATTTGAGTGCAAGCCCCTTGCCGCTGCGCTTGTGTTACGGCGGTGATATTTACCGTTATGCCCACGGCCAGCAAGGGAAGCAGCGGGTAGTGACGCAGGCGGGCGTGGAGTTAATCGGATCAGGCTGTGCCGGAGCAGATGCGGAAGTGATTGCGCTGGCGGTTGATGTCTTGCAAGAATTGGGACTTGTTGAATTTACTTTTTGCCTGGGACATGTAGGTTTTCTGGAAGGGATGCTTGCCGCTTATGAAGTGGCGGAAGCGGAGCGAGATGCCATCAAATTCTTTTTTAACAGTAAGGATTTTGTTTCGCTGAAAACGCTGGTGCAGAGCCTTGCCCTCAGTGAGAGTGCTAAAGAGGCTATTCTGCGCGTCCCCGGGCTGCGGGGCGGCAAAGAGGTTTTAAGGGAGGCGGCCAAGCTTGTGCCGGGCGGGGCGGCTGATGAGCCGCTGCGTTTGTTGGCAGAAATATGGGAAGTGCTGGCAGATTACGGTGCCGCCAAGTTTATTACTCTTGATTTGGGTCTGGTGCGCATGTTGGATTATTACACCGGAATGGTGTTTGAAGGATATACTGGTGGTTTGGGTTATGCGCTTTGCGGCGGCGGCCGCTATGACCAGTTGCTTGGACATTTTGCTTCGCAAAGGCCGGCGGTGGGTTTTGCCATCAATGTTGACCACCTTTTAAAAGTGCTGCAGCGGGTAAGAGAGATGCCTGCCCTGAGAGAGCTTGTTTTTGTGGGCTACGGCAAGGCGCAGCGAGCAGCAGCTTTTGCCGAAGCAGCCCGCTTGCGGCAAGAAGGCGAGAGGGTGCTTGTGGATGTGCAAGAACGCGCGCTCAGGGCGGCTCAGGCGGAAGGAGAAAGGTTGGGCGCAGCCAAGTTTTCTTATTTCAGTCAGGATTGCAGCAGGCAGTGCGGCCGGTTGGAGAGGGGGGCTGCTAATGGTGAATAAGGATTGGCTGACTGTGGCGCTGGCAAAAGGACGGATGCTGCCGCCGGCACTTGAGCTTTTTGAAAAAGTGGGAATCGGTTGCGGTCAGTTGCGGGAAAACTCGCGGAAACTGGTCTTTACAGTGGAGGAACATAAGCTGCGTTTTATCTTGGCTAAACCCATGGATATCCCCACCTATGTAGAATATGGTGTGGCGGATTTGGGGGTGGTGGGCAAAGATGTGTTGATGGAACAGGAGAAAGAGCTTTATGAGTTATTGGATCTAAAAATCGGTCCCTGCCGTTTAGCGGTGGCGCAGAAACGCGGTGGCGGCAAGTTTAACGGCGGATATGTGGCTACAAAATATCCGCGGGTGGCAGACCGCTATTTTCAGGGGCAGGGGAAGCAGACTGAGGTAATTAAGCTGCACGGCTCGATTGAATTGGCGCCGCTGCTCAATTTGGCTGATGCAATTGTCGATTTGGTGTCTACCGGTAAGACGTTAATCGAGCATCATTTGGAAGAGGTTGAAGTTATCGCCTGGATTACCTCACGGTTGGTGGCAAATCCCGGCAGTTACCAGGTAAAGGGAGCGCGGGTGACAGATTTGCTCCAACGCTTGGAGGCGGTCTTGACTGAGGGGGCGGCGGAGCCATGTTAAGAGAATTTAACGCAAAGTCATTCCGGGAAAATTTTGTGCGCCGCGGCTTTGCAGATTTTCAAGCGGAGCTGGCGGTGGTGCGCTCTATTTTGGCGTCTGTACGTCAAAACGGCGACAGGGCGGTGCTGGAGTATACGCGACAGTTTGACGGTGCTGCGCTGGAGGGGCTGCGCGTCTGTGAGGATGAGTTCGCGGCGGCGGAGGCAGCAGTCGAACCGGCGGCGCGGGAGGCTTTGTTGCGGGCAGCCGAAAATATCCGGGCGTATCATCTGCGCCAGCTGCAAAACTCGTGGCTTGAGGTGCTGCCTGATGGGGTGGCGTTGGGGCAGCGGCTGACGGCGCTGGACAGAGCCGGCGCTTATGTGCCGGGAGGCGGTGCCGCTTATCCTTCATCGGTACTGATGACTGTGATTCCCGCCCGCGTAGCCGGAGTAGGGGAAGTAGTGGTGGTAACGCCGCCTAAGGCTAACGGCGAAATCAATCCCTATATTCTGGTGGCGGCAAAAATTGCCGGGGCAGACGCTGTTTTCAAGTGCGGCGGGGCGCAGGCAGTGGCTGCGTTGGCTTACGGGACGGAAAGTATTGCGCGGGTAGATAAAATTGTCGGTCCGGGCAATATTTATGTGACCCTCGCCAAAAAGGAAGTTTACGGCGACGTGGGGATTGATATGCTGGCGGGCCCGAGCGAAGTGCTTGTAGTGGCTGATGAGACGGCTCGCGCAGATTTTGTGGCGGCAGATTTGCTGTCGCAGGCGGAGCATGATTTGCTGGCAGCGTCCTATCTGATTACTACCTCACGGCGCTTAGCTACTGAGGTGCAGCGGGAGTTGGCCCGGCAGTGTGCTAGGCTTGAGCGTTGTGATGTGGCAGAGCAGTCTCTGACGAAGCAGGGCGCATTAGTGCTGGTTGATTGTCTGGAGGAGGCTTTCTCCTTGGTAAATCTGTTGGCGCCGGAACATTTGGAGCTGCAAGTGGCTGATCCTTGGGCTGCGTTGGGCAAGGTGAAAAATGCGGGGGCGGTTTTTCTCGGAGCGTATACGCCGGAGCCGGTGGGCGACTACTGGGCGGGAGCAAATCATGTTTTGCCGACGGCAGGAGCGGCACGCTTTGCTTCTGTGTTGTCGACGGCAGATTTTAGCAAGAAAATGAGTGTTGTTTATTATCCGCCGCAAGCTATGCTGCAGGCCTCAAGGGAAATTGAAAAGCTGGCTCGGGTGGAGGGTCTTCAGGCCCACGGGCAGGCGGCAAAGATAAGGAGGGAATCTCTTGAAGAAACGGGAGGCAAGTAAAGCACGTAAGACGGGGGAGACTACCGTGGCGCTGCGGCTTGGGCTGGACGGTACAGGCAGAGTTTCGCTGGCTACCGGGGTAGCCTTCTTTGAGCATATGCTGACGCTCTTTGCGCGACATGGATTTTTTGACCTTGATCTTGAGGCGGAGGGTGATCTGCCGGTTGACGCTCATCATTTGGTGGAAGATGTGGGGTTGGTGCTGGGAGACGCTTTTGCCGAGGCGTTAGGTGATAAAGCGGGGATTAGCAGATACGGCTCCGTTCTTTTGCCGATGGACGAGGCGTTGGTGCTGGTGGCTGTGGACCTTTCGGGACGTCCGTTTCTTGGCTTTAAGCTGGATTTGCCGACAACGCGCCTGGGAAATTTTGAGACGGAGCTGGTGGAAGAATTTTTACGAGCTTTTGTCAACCGGGCGAAATGTACGCTGCACGTGCAGCAACTGGCGGGGAGCAATACGCACCATCTGATTGAGGCTGTCTTTAAGGGATTGGGGCGGGCACTGGATGAAGCGACCGCACTTGAACCGCGCCTGAACGGAATCCCCTCCACGAAAGGTATATTGTAAAAGAAAAAACCTAGCGGATTAGCAGGATTTTTCTTTTAAGCGGGGAATAGAGAAAGGTGGCCGAGAGTCGGAGATGATTGTGATTATTGATTACGGCGGAGGAAATCTGCGTAGTGTGCAAAACGGTTTTGCCGCAGCCGGCTTTCCGACGGTGGTTTCAGATGAGCCGCATGAACTGGCGGCGGCCGACGGTCTCGTTTTGCCGGGCGTGGGTGCTTTTGGCCAAGCGATGAAAAATTTGCAGGAAAGCGGGCTTGGGCAGTCGCTTTTGCGTCGGGTGGCGGCTGGTGTGCCGCTGCTCGGCATCTGTCTTGGCCTGCAGCTCTTGTTTGAAAAGAGCGAGGAAAAGGGGGAGCATGCGGGGTTAGGACTGATTGAAGGCGCTGTGCTGCCTTTTTCCGGTGCGCTGAAAGTGCCGCAAATCGGCTGGAATCAGCTGTCCATCCGGCGTGAGCACCCACTGCTGGAGGGGATTAGGGCGGGTGACTATTTCTATTTTGTGCACTCATTTTATGCTTCCTGCACAGACCCTGCCGTAGTTTTGGCCAGCGCAGATTACGGGGGAGATTTTCCCGCTGTCGTTCAAAAAGATCATCTGTTTGGCGTTCAGTTTCATCCGGAAAAGAGCAGCAGGCTCGGTTTAGAGATTTTGAGAAATTTCGGGAGGTTGGTGGAATGTTAATCATTCCCGCTGTAGATATTCGGGGTGGGCGGTGTGTGCGCTTGGTCCATGGTGAGTTGTCTAAGGAGACAGTCTATCATGCCGATCCGTTGGAAGTGGCGTTGCGCTGGGAGGCGGAAGGGGCATCTAGAATCCATCTCGTGGATTTGGACGGTGCTTTCCAGGGAGGGATGCAAAATAGCGCTGTGATTGAACAGATCGCACATGCGGTGAAGGTGCCGGTGCAGGTGGGCGGCGGCATCCGGGATGAAGCCAGAGCGTCTGAATTGTTGGAGCGAGGTGTGTCCCGTGTTATTTTGGGCACAGTGGCAGTGACTTCTCCCCAGTTGGTAGAGGCTTTGTGCAGCCGCTTCCCCGGTCAGGTTTTGGTCGGGATTGATGCCCGGGCAGGGCGGGTTGCTATCCGAGGCTGGGTGGAGGAGGCGGCGCAGAGCGCCATTGACTTAGCGCGCAAAATGGAAGACTTAGGTGTTATGGAAATTATTTATACTGATATTAACAGAGATGGAACTCTGCAGGGGCCAAACCTGGCGGCGCTGGAAGAAATGGCTAAGGCGGTAAGACAGCAGGTAATAGCTTCGGGCGGTGTTTCATCCCTAGATGATATTGAAAAACTGTGCCTGCTGGAGTCGCAGGGTGTCAGCGGCGTGATTTTGGGTCAAGCCCTTTATACGGGGCGGATCGATTTGCGTGCCGCGTTGGCAATTACGGGGTGTGCTTAGATGCTGGCCAAACGCATTGTGCCTTGTTTGGATGTAAAGGACGGTCGTGTGGTAAAAGGTACACAGTTTGTGCAGCTACGCGATGCCGGTGACCCGGTGGCTTTAGCCCGTTTTTATGATCTGGCGGGTGCCGATGAACTGGTATTTTTGGATATTTCCGCTTCCCATGAGGGGCGGGGAACGATGCTGGACGTGGTGCGCCGTACGGCGGAGCAGGTATTTATCCCCTTTATTGTCGGCGGCGGCATCAGCCAACTGGAGGATGTGCGCCGCTTGCTGAGTGCAGGGGCGGATAAAGTGTCGTTGAATACGGCTGCTGTGGAAAATCCGCAGTTGATTTCCGCTGCTGCCGAACGCTTCGGTTCGCAGTGCATCGTGGTGGCGGTGGACGCAAAATGGAACGCGACGCTGGATACCTGGGAGGTCTATACTCACGGCGGACGGAAGGCCACGGGCAAAGCGGTTCTTGCTTGGACAGCAGAGGCAGAGCGGCTTGGGGCCGGCGAAATTCTCTTGACAAGCATGGATTGTGACGGCGGGAAGGACGGATATGATTTGCGGCTGACAGCGGCGGTGGCAGAGCAGGTTAATCTGCCGCTGATTGCCTCCGGCGGTGCCGGCAGCATGGAGCATTTTTACGCGGCACTGACGGTAGGAAAGGCTGATGCTGCGCTGGCTGCCTCTGTTTTTCACTATCAGGAGTTTAGCGTGGCCGAAGTTAAGCAGTATCTGCGTAAACGGGGGGTGGCAGTACGCTATGACGAAACTGCAATTTGCTGAAAATGGCTTGATTCCGGTGGTGATTCAGGATGCATTGACGGAGCGGGTGCTGATGCTTGCCTATATGAACGAGGAGGCACTGCAAAAAACAATCGCTACCGGCCAAACTTGGTTTTACAGCCGCAGTCGCCGGGAACTCTGGCATAAGGGTGCCACATCGGGACATTTTCAGCAGGTAAAACGGATTGAGTATGATTGTGACGGCGATGCGTTGCTGGTGCGCGTGGAGCAAGTCGGCAGCGCCTGTCATACGGGAGAAAACAGTTGTTTCTACAGAACGCTCTTTGGCGAGGAGTCAGTCGCTTCGGTAAGTTTTTTGGCGGAATTGGCACAAATTATCGCGGAGCGGAAATTAACCAAGCCGGCCGGTTCTTATGTGGCCAAGCTTTTTGAGCAAGGGTTGGACCGTATCTTAAAAAAAATTGGCGAAGAAGCAGGCGAAGTGATTATCGCCGCCAAAAATCAAGACCGCACCGAACTAATTTATGAAAGCAGCGATTTGCTTTTCCATCTGCTGGTGCTGCTGGCGGAAAAAAATGTAGCGCTGGCGGAAGTTTTGCGGGAGTTGGCCAGTCGCCATCGTCCTGCGGCCGCGGGGCAGGCATAATGTTTGTCGATTATCATTTGCATACCGTCCGTTGTTGCCATGCGAGCGGCACCTTGGCAGAATATTTGGCGGAAGCTGAGAAAAAAGGGCTGGCGGAAATCGGTTTTGCCGACCATTTTCCCTTGGACTTGTTTGGCGTGACGGAAGAAGAGCCGCTGACCATGCGTGCTTCAGAGCTGCCCGATTATATTCGTGATGTGGAGCTGCTGCGCCGGCAGGCAACTATCCCTGTGCGCCTCGGCGCTGAGGTGGAATATCTGCCCGGCCGGGAGCGGGAGACTGCCGAAATGTTGGCTCGCTGCGGTTTAGATTATGTCATCGGCTCAATCCACACTCTTGACGGCTGGGATTTCACCCATCCCGGGCAAGCTCAACGCTATAAGCAGGAGGATATTGATTTTCTCTATGAGCGCTACTTTGCGCTTGTGCAGCAAATGGCGTCCAGCCAACTGTTTCAAATTATTGGTCACTTGGATGTGGTCAAAAAGTTTTCATATTTCCCGCGGCGGAGATGGGAGCATTTGTTGGAAGATACTTGCCGGGCAATAAAGCAGGCTGATGTTTGCGTCGAGTTAAATACTGCTGGTTGGCGCGCGCCGGTAGGGGAGGCCTACCCCGGAGAAGCCTTTCTGGCAAAATGTTATGAGCTGAACGTACCGGTGACCATGGGATCTGATGCACACAGGCCCCGGGACGTGGGCAGCGGCCTGCACCGTGCCGTTCTGCTCCTTCATAATCTGGGATTTAAGGAGATAGCAACTTTTAACGCAGGGCAACGGCAGATGCGTCCGCTAATATTGTCAGGCTAAAGTTAAGGCATGGCAAATTAAGCAAGTAAAGAAGCGAAAAGGCAGGGGAGCAATGTGAGGCTTTCAACCAAAGGTCGTTATGGGGTTCATGCCATGTTTGATTTAGCCATGCATAGCGGTGATGCGGCTATTGCGCTAAAGAGCGTGGCTCAGCGCGAGAATATCTCGGAAAAATATCTTGAGCATCTCTTTGCTAATCTTAAAAAAGCAGGTTTGATTCATAGTGTGCGCGGCGCTCAGGGAGGCTATCGTTTGGCGCGGCCGCCGGAAGAAATAACATTAGGTGATATTATTCGGGTGCTGGAAGGACCGGTCGCTCCGGCTGAATGCAGGGCGGAGGACGGCGGGCACGAAGGTTGCCAGAGCTCTTCCGCATGTGCCATGCGTTCCGTCTGGTGCCGTATCCGTGATGAGATTAACAGTATTTTGGATAATATTACCTTGGCGGAAGTGGTGGATGAACAACGGAAACGCAGCGGGGAAGGGTATATGTTTCATATTTAGACGGGTGGTCTGAGGGAGTTTTATAAACAGTTTATTGTCAGGAGGATGTTGATGCGAAGCGGTGAAGCTATTGTTTGCCGTTCGGTAGAGACGGCGGGCGGATTTATGGCGCTGGCATATACAATAACAGGGTTGTATGCGTTGGAGTTGCCCCAAGCACAGTGCAAAGACGGTTACCCGGCTGTTGGTCAGACAGAGCCGGCCTGGCTGCAAAAATTGGCGGCAGATTTAGGCAGTTATTTTAAAGGTGAGCCGGTTTCCTTTGACTGTCCTTTGGATTTAGACCTTTATTCGCCTTTCTTTAAGGAGGTTTTAACAGTTTGCGCAAAGATTGCCTATGGGCAGCGGCGCAGTTATGGCTGGCTGGCGGCAGAGGCGGGAATCCCAAAGGCTGCGCGGGCGGTCGGTCAAGCTATGGCAAAAAACCGCACTCCCTTAGTTATCCCTTGTCACCGAGTGTTGCGCAGTGATGGGGGATTAGGTGGCTTTAGCGGCGGTTTGTTCTGGAAAGAGAAGCTGTTGGCGTTGGAAGCCGGCGCTCAAGTCTGAAGAATTATTTCGCCGGAGCAGTTTAGTGCAACTGGTGCTGATTGCTCCGCCGGGGAGGAAAAGTGGATGATTGATCCGGAGGCGTTTCGCGAAGCGGCAGGATCTTTTTACCTGCAGTGGGCGTTATTAGGGTTGGGGCTGTCATTGGGCTCATTTGTCACTTTGCGGCTAATCAAGCAAGCCGCGCTTGTTGACGGTGGTTTACGCACTGATTTTTGGCGCCTGGCTGATCTTTGCACTCCAGGTCTGGCTTTAGTTCAAGCTATTTGGAGTTTAGGGGGTTTTTTCAGTCAGGCAGGATACGGCATCGAAACTAGAGTGCCCTGGGCCGTTTTTTTTGACGGCGCACCGCGGCATCCCTTGTTTATATACCATTTTGCCTTAAACTTAGCGCTGTTTTTTTTCCTGCTCCATTTCGGCAAGAAGGAGAAAATGCCGGGGGCTGTCTTTCTGCGCTATTTCATATGGTATTTTGGCGGGCGCTACTGGACTGAGGGTGTGGTGGCTGAGCCGCTCTTTTGGTGGCGTTTTAAGGCCGGTCAGCTGATAAGCCTGATCCTGCTTCACGGTGGGCTGATTTTGCTGTGGCAGCGCCGGCGCCGTCATAAAAAAGCAGAGGGAGGGGAGCGAGGATGCGTTACCTGACGGCGGGAGAGTCGCACGGCCCAGCGTTATGTGCCATTATTGAAGGGTTGCCTGCCAACCTTTGCCTGGATCCGGAAAAGATAGACGGCGATTTGGCGCGGCGGCAGCTAGGTTATGGCCGGGGCGGCCGGATGAAGATAGAGAAAGATTGTGTGGAAGTGCTTTCAGGCTTGCGCTTTGGGCGGACGCTAGGCAGTCCCTTGGCGCTGCGGATTGCTAACCTTGACTTTGAAAATTGGCGGGGAAAGATGGACCCGGCAGGGACTTGTCCGGCTGATTTGGAGGCGGTGACGCGGCCGCGGCCGGGTCATGCCGATTTAAGCGGCGCGTTAAAGTTTAATTTGGCCGATGTGCGCGATGTGTTGGAGCGGGCCAGCGCAAGGGAGACGGCGATGCGCGTGGCTGTGGGGGCGGTTGCAAAGGCGCTTCTGGCCGTATTTGGCATTCAGGTTTATTCGCAGGTGGCAGCCGTCGGCGAGGTTGCGGCTAGGACTTTGTCTGCGCAAGAACTAGAGTCACGTTACGGAGAGGTTGAGGAGTCAGCGCTGCGCAGCGCTGATAAAGTGGCAGAAGCCGCTATGATGACGGCGATTGACAACGCGAAGGCGGCGGGTGATTCACTGGGCGGAGTTTTTGAAGTGGTCGTAGTAGGCTTGCCGCCCGGCTTGGGGAGCTATACCCACTGGGACAGGAAGCTTGACGGTAGGTTGGCTGCCGCGCTGATGAGCATCCAGGCGATTAAAGGGGTAGAGGTGGGCGGCGGTTTTGCTTTAGCGGCAATGCCCGGCTCAGTCGTCCATGATCAAATCACTTTTCAGGATGGACGGGGCTACTTCCGCTTTACTAATCGTGCCGGCGGAATCGAAGGCGGCATGACTAACGGCGAGCCAGTCGTGCTGCGGGCTGCCATGAAGCCAATTCCCACGTTATACAAGCCGCTAAAGAGTGTGGAGATGGCAAATCACTTGCCTTTTGAGGCGGCGGTGGAGCGCTCTGATGTTTGCGCTGTGCCTGCGGCGGCGGTGGTGGGTGAAGCGGTGGTCGCCTGGGAAATGGCGCTTGCGCTGCGGGAAAAGGCCGGCGGCGACTCTTTGGAGGAAATGCAGGCAAATTTAGCAAATTATCATAAACTTTTGGCCGGACGCTAGGAGGCGGGCTGAATGAGATTAGTGGAAGTGGCTTTGGGTGAGCGGAGCTATCCGATATATATCGGTCAGAATATGTGGCATGAAATTCCCCAATACTGGGCTGAACGGGTAAAGCCGGGCAAATTGCTGCTCGTCAGTGACGAAACAGTATTTCCTCTTTATGGCGGACAGATGATTGACGGTCTGCAACAGGCGGGCTTTGCGGTTCACTTGGCGGTGGTGCCGGCGGGGGAGGGCAGCAAGACTTTGGCCCGGGCGGAGCAGCTCTACGGCGCCGCTATTGAGGCCGGTCTGGAGCGCAGGGATTTGATTGTGGCGCTCGGCGGCGGTGTGGTGGGAGATTTGGCAGGCTTTGTAGCGGCAACTTACCTGCGCGGCGTGACCTTTGCGCAGGTACCAACCACGCTTCTGGCCCAGGTGGATAGCAGCGTGGGCGGTAAAACGGCAGTAAATCATAGTTTGGGGAAAAATCTGATCGGGGCGTTTTATCAGCCAAAGCTGGTCTGGGTGGAACTTGATACGCTGTTAACTTTGCCGCGGAGGGAATATCTGGCCGGAGCGGCGGAAGTAATTAAATACGGAGTTATTTTGAGTGAAGCTCTACTAAAATTACTGGCTGCGCGCTGGCAGGATTTTTTGGCAAAAGAACCGGAACTGCTTACTGCCGTGGTGGGAGATTGTTGCGCCTTGAAAGCGGCTGTGGTAACAGCTGATGAGCGCGAGGAGGGCCTGCGCGCCATTTTGAATTTCGGCCATACCTTGGGCCATGCGCTCGAGGCGGCGACCTCGTATAGCTACTACCTGCACGGTGAAGCTGTGCTTGCCGGCATGGCGATGGCGGTTAAACTAGCGCTTGGCAAAGGGATTCTGCAACGGGAGGAGGCTGCCATGCTGCTTGAGCTGTTCGATCGGGTAGGGCTAGTCCCTCCGCCTGAGGCACTGCTTGCGGCAGATGTTCTGGCGGCATTAAAGCATGATAAAAAGCGTGAGGCGGGGCGAACTGTTTTTATTTTGCCTGAGGCGATAGGCAAGGTAAGAGCTTTTGATGACCTGGAGCCTGAAGCTGTGCGGCAGGTTTTGGGCAGCTATCTCTCCGGTGTTTCTGCCGGAGGTTTATTGCGGCTAACAGATTGAAGCGTTAATGTGGCAATCGGCTAGGTCCTTGTGGCAAAAAACACAAATTGACAATGTTTTGCTGAGAGTTTATAATTACTGCAGGAACTATCCTGCGGCTTTTTTTCCGGTTGTTTTTTTTTGCTCTTATAAAATTTCTTCCGAAAGAAGGAGGTATCCGGATGAAAAATAACCGTCCTCTGTTGCTCGTTTTGGCGGTCATCCTGTTATTGGCTCTTAGCGCCTTTACCGTTGACCAGGCTGCGCAAAACCTGAATTTGGGCTTAGATTTGCGCGGGGGAGTCTATATTTTATACCAGGCAGAAGAAATTGGTGATGCCGCCGGCGGAGATAAAATTGACCGCGCAGTCACAATTATCCGTAACCGGATTGATGCTCTCGGCGTGGCTAATCCCGTTATTCAGCGAGAGGGAACAGACAGGATCCGTATTGATTTGCCCGGCATTGAAGATCAGCGCGCTGCCAGGGAAGTAATCGGCAGAACGGCTATGTTGTCTTTTGCCGGTCCTGATGGTGAGACTATTTTGACTGGCGCTGAGCTGAGAAATGCCGGGGTTACTATGGATCAGTTCAACCGGCCGGCAGTATCGCTCGATTTTAACGAGGAGGGCAGAGCAAAGTTTGCCGCCGCCACGGAGAAGTTTATCGGTCAGATAATTTATATTTATTTGGATGAAGAGGTTATCTCAGCGCCGATGGTGGAAAGCATAATCACTGACGGTAACGCCATTATCACCGGGGCCGGCACAATGGACGAGGCAGCTAATCTGGCGCTGATGCTGCGTTCCGGCGCGCTGCCTGTGAGACTGGTCGAGTTGGAGACGAGAGGCGTGGGTCCGCAGTTGGGACAGGATTCCATGACTCGCAGTGTGCGGGCTGGGATAGCCGGCTTATCACTGGTGTTGCTCTTCATGCTGATTTATTACCGCGGTTTCGGAGTAGTCGCTAATGTGAGCTTAATCGTTTATCTGGCGCTTGTTCTAGGCTTGCTTACCGCTATCAATGCCACTTTAACATTGTTTGGTATCGCCGGTTTGATTTTGTCGGTGGGGATGGCGATCGATGCCAATGTGATTATTTTTGAGCGGGTAAAAGAAGAATTGAGATCGGGGCGTACCATGCGTACTTCTATTGAAGCCGGTTTTCAACGAGCATTCCGCTCAATTCTTGATTCCAACGTAACGACTTTAATCGCAGCGGCTGTTTTATTCAGTTTTGCTACTGGCCAAGTGCGCGGTTTTGCCATCACCCTTAGTATTGGTATTCTCGTCAGCATGGCAACCTCAATTTTATTGACACGTTTTTTGCTGCGCCAGGCTGCCCGCGCCAGTTTGTTCAGGGCTCCTGAAAACGCCGGGCTTAGGGGGGTAAGCAAATGAGTTTTGTTGCTTTGAGGAAATATGCCTTTATTTTTTCAGCCGTATTGATTATCGCCGGTGTGATTTCCATGAGCCTAAGAGGTTTAAATTTTGGGATTGATTTTACCGGCGGCACGCTGCTTCATCTCAATATCCGTCAGGAATTTACGCTTGAGGAGGCGCGGGGTGTGCTGGCGCCCTTAGGTTTGGAAGCGGCTACGCTGCAAAAGGTAGGCGCTGAAGGGTTGGCAGAGGGTGAAAAGCTGGAACTGCTGATTCAGACGCAGCAGTTGACTCCTGCGGAGCAGGATGATATTTTCTCTGCTTTTCAGGAAAAGTATGAATTAACTGCCGATGACTTGCTTCGCGTCGAGAATGTGGCGCCTGTGGTGGGCGGTGAATTACAGAGGCAGGCATTGATCGCTTTGCTGCTTGCCGGTTTGGGAATGATTGCGTATATTACCATTCGTTTTGAGTTCCGCTTTGCTGTCAGCGCTATCGCCGCTCTGCTCCATGATCTGCTGGTTATGCTGGCCTTCTTCTCCCTTTTCCAGATTGAAGTAAACGGGCCGTTTATTGCCGCCGTGCTGACTGTGCTGGGTTATTCGATTAACGATACGATAGTAATCTATGACAGAATTCGAGAGAATTTGAAGACCCGCCGCAAGGAGCAGTTTGCCGATGTGGTGGACAATAGTATCAGACAGTCTCTGGTCCGTGCGATTAACACATCGGTAACTACGCTTATCGTTGTCGTCACTATTTTGGTTTTTGGCGGCATCACCTTGTACCCCTTTATGCTGGCGTTACTGGTGGGCGTGTTTTTTGGCACCTATTCCTCTGTTTTTATCGCAAGTCCCATTTGGCTTGTCTGGAAAGAGCGGGAGATGCGCAAGCACTTGAGAGCAAAATCAGCCTAAAGCTACCGCTTTGGGCTTTTTTTTTGGCTGCAAGTTGCTAGGTTGTGCTGCAAAACAGTAGGGAATAAGTTTTTGTCTTTGCCCTCACCCTCACCCTCACCCTCACCCTAACCCTCTCCCAGAGGGAGAGGGGAACTGTAATAGAGGGAGAGGGGAACTGTAATAGAGGGAGAGGGGAACTGTAATAGAGGGAGAGGGGAACTGTAATGGAGGGAGAGGGGAGAAGGAGAGGAATTTTTGGGGAGGGCAATTCCCCTCCCGTGGAGGGGTGGCGCGAAGCGCCGGGGTGGTTACTCCGGTGGAGTCTTTGCTTTTTGAGATTTACGTATTATGAGTTTGTTGAGGCGGAATGCGACCACCCCGCCCTAGCGGGCACTTCATGCTAGCGACCACCCCGCCCTAGCGGGCACCCCTCCAAAGGAGGGGAATTTTTGGGGGAGGGGAATTTTTGGGAGAGAGGATTTATTTCTGGTTGGATTCTATGTGCCAAAAAAGGGATTTTTCACGTTTTGACGAATCATAGACTTAGAGAGAATGTTGGCTGGGGACCGGAGGATAAAAAACATGACGGCAAAACCATGGCGCTGGGTAGCGCCGGAAACAGACTGGAGTGCGGTGAAGAGGCTCTCTGAAACGATGAAGCTGCACCGCCTGACAGCAGCCTGCCTGCTGCAAAGGGGCGTCTCCACTGTAGAGGAGGCGCGCTTTTTCCTGAAGGGCAGCTTGACGGAGCTGGCAGATCCTTATGCTATGTCCGGTATGAAAGAGGCGGTGCAAAGGCTCGCACATGCTGTTGCCGTTAAAGAGCGGCTGCTGATTTATGGTGATTATGATGCCGACGGCGTTACTTCTGTGGCACTCTTGACCGAGGCGTTGCAAAAGTTCGCTGTGCCGGTGGAATACTATGTGCCAAGCCGTCTTGGCGACGGCTACGGTCTGCACGGGCAGATTCTCAAACAGTTTGCTGCCGGCGGAGGCAGGTTGGTTTTGACAGTGGATTGCGGCATAAATTCTTTTGAAGAAATGGATCTGGCGAAGGAATTAGGTATTGACTTAATAATTACTGATCACCATGAGTCTTTTCCCGGCCGGCGCAGCGCTTATGCAGTCTTAAATCCTAAACAGCCTCACTGCAGTTATCCTGAGCAAAATCTGGCAGGGGTAGGCGTAGCTTGGACGCTGGTGAGGGCGCTGTATAGCCACTTAGGCGTCCCTTTTGCGGAGGCTGCAGAACTGCTCGACTTTGTGGCGGTAGGCTCTATCGCTGATGTGGTGCCACTTTCAGGAGAGAACCGTCTTTTGGTGAAAGCCGGCCTGGAAAAATTGGCGAAGGGCACCCGCCCCGGCTTGGCTGCACTGGCTCGGCTTTGCGGAGGTGAAGAGGGAAAACTGACAGCGTCGCAGGTTGCCTTTAGAATTGCGCCCCGCCTGAATGCGCCGGGACGGTTGGGGGACGCATTCCCTGCACTGCAGGCTCTCTTGGCCTCACCGGAGGTAGCTTGCCAACTGGCACTGGACTTGGATGAAAAAAACCGCCTGCGGCAGCAGGTGGAGAAAGATATCTTTGAAAAGGCGCACCAACAGGCAGCCGCCTGCATTGATCCGGCGCTGGTGTTGTGGCACCAGGACTGGCACCCCGGTGTGATCGGAATTGTGGCGGGACGTCTGGCTGCGGAGTTTGGCAAGCCTGCGGTCCTGATTGCCCTCGACGGCGAAGAAGGACGCGGCTCTATCCGGTCTGTTCCGGGCTGCAATCTCATGGAGGCTTTGCAACTTTGTGCCAAACAGCTCATTCGCTTTGGCGGTCATCCGGAAGCGGCAGGCCTTTCTGTAGACAAGGCTAACTTAGCGCAATTTCAGGCAGCCTTCTGTCTGGCGGTGGAGAGCCAGGGAGTGAAAGAGGGCAAGACTATGTTCATAGCGGAGGCGGAAGCAGCCGAATTGTCTCTGGCGCTGGTGCAGGAATTGGCTTGTCTGGAACCGTTCGGTCAAGGCAACCCCGAGCCCCTCTTTCTCATAAAGGGAATGGCTGTAGATATGGCACGAAGGGTCGGTGCGCAGGGAGCTCATTTGCAGTTGCGTTTGCGAAAGGGCAGCCTGATTTTTAGAGCCATTTGCTTTGGCGGCGGGGATAAGCAGATCTCAACTGGAGAAACGGTGGATGCATTAGTAGTTCCGACTGCGAACACTTGGCAGAATCAGACTGAACTATCGCTCCAGGTGAGGGCTTTGCGCAGTAGTTCGCCGGAGCAGAAGGTGCTTTAAGTGATTTTATTCTCCCAAGGGGGAAAGAATTTATGAGTCTGCAAGCGCTGAAAATGCTGATAAAATCATATTATCCCGTGGAGCCTGACTGGAGCCTCTTGGAAAAGGCGTATCATTTTGCGGTGTCAGCGCATCAGGGGCAAAAGCGTTTTTCCGGCGAACTCTATGTTACTCATCCTTTGGGTGTGGCCACCATTCTGGCTGAGCTGGAGTTGGATTTGGATACGATCGTTTCCGGACTTTTGCACGATGTGGTGGAAGACACGGAAGCTCCCCTGGAGCAGATAAGCCAAGAGTTTGGCAGAGAGGTCGCCATGCTTGTGGACGGCGTCACCAAACTTTCTAAATTGGAGTATAGGTCTAAAGAGGAGCACCAGGCAGAAAATCTGCGTAAGATGTTTATTGCCATGGCCAAAGATATTCGTGTGCTCTTAATCAAGCTGGCGGACCGCACGCATAATATGCGAACGCTGAAATACTTAACGTCGATCAAACAGCAAGCTATTTCCAGGGAAACCTTGGAGATTTACGCACCGCTCGCTCACCGCCTTGGGATCTATAAGATAAAATGGGAACTGGAAGATTTGGCTTTTCGTTTTTTGGAGCGGGATCGTTATTACGCTTTGGTGGATCGACTGGCCAAAAAACGGCAGGAACGGGAGGCTTTTATTGGGCAGACTATGGCCATGCTTCAGCCGAAGCTGGATGAAGTAGGCCTTGAAGCCCATATTTCCGGCAGGCCTAAGCATCTCTACAGTATTTCCCAGAAAATGAAAGAGCAGGGCAAGGAATTTCACGAGATTTATGATTTGACGGCTATCCGCATTGTTGTCGATTCATTGAAAGACTGTTACGGTGCCTTGGGCATTGTCCATACTTTATGGAAGCCCATTCCCGGTAAATTTAAAGATTATATTGCCATGCCTAAAGCTAATATGTACCAGTCGCTCCATACTTTGGTTATGGTGGGAAAGAACGAACTGCTGGAAGTGCAGATTCGCACTATGGAGATGCACAGGACGGCAGAATACGGGATTGCAGCACATTGGCGCTATAAAGAAAAGAAGGATGGCCGGCATGACCTGGAGTTTGAAGATAAGCTTTCCTGGCTGCGGCAAATTGTGGAACTGCAACAAGATTCAAAAGATGCCCATGAATTTATGGAAAGTGTAAAAATTGACCTTTTTACCGATGAGGTATTTGTTTTTACGCCAAAAGGTGATGTAATTGATCTGCCGGCCGGTTCCATTCCCTTGGATTTTGCCTATAAAATTCATACAGACATTGGCCACCGCTGTATCGGCGCCCGGATAAACGGCCGCTTGGTTCCGTTGGATTATGAACTGAAAACGGGCGATATTGTCGAAGTGATGACAGCCAAGCAGAGTCACCCCAGCCGTGACTGGTTAAATATGGTAAAGAGCTCCGGAGCCAGAGCAAAAATCCGCGCTTGGTTTAAGAAGGAGCGTCGGGATGAGAATCTGGGCAAAGGTAAAGAGTTGCTGGAAAAAGAATTGCGCAGGCATGAGTTGGAGCCAAGCCAGTATCTAAAAAACCCCTTTTTGCTGGAGATGGGAAAAAAGTTTAATGTTCACGGCGAGGAAGAAATCTTTGTTGCGATTGGGTTGGGTGGGATAACGCCTGCTCAGGCGGTAAGCCGTTTAAAAGAGGAATACCGCAAGAAGTTCGGCGCAGCAGGAGCGGAACCTCTAAAAGAGTTCAAACCGCAAAAACCCGGCAAAGCCGGCAAAGGTGTGCGGATTGACGGGATAGACAACTTGCTATTGCGCTTTGCCAAGTGTTGTACGCCTGTTCCCGGCGACCAGATTGTAGGCGTGGTTACCCGTGGCCGCGGAGTATCTGTTCATCGCAAAGACTGCCCAAATGTCCAGGAGCGTACGGAAAAACAGCAAATGCTTGACGCTTCTTGGGAAGAAAGGGCTGAAGGAAGCTATCCGGTGGAGATCGAAGTAAGCGCCATGGACCGACCGCAAATTCTGATGGATGTGGTTAACGCTGTAGCCGAATGCAAAGTAAACATTACCGCTTTGAACGGGCGAAGCACTAAAGACAAATTGTCTTTAATCAGTATGACTGTGATGGTTGCGGACATCGCCCATTTAGACAATATTATCAACCGCATTAACCGAGTAAAAGATGTTTACCACGTCCACCGTCTTAAAGGCTAGAGCAAAAGGAAAGCAATGGGAAACCATATAATTTCCTGGTATGAAAAAGATGCCTTATTCAGTCCCTCACCCTGCCCTCACCCTTACCCTCTCCCAGAGGGATTATTCCCCTCCTAAGGAGGGGTGGCGCAAAGCGCCGGGGTGGTTTTCTCCTAAGGAGGGGTGGCGCAAAGCGCCGGGGTGGTTATTGCCGCTAAAATTTCAATCTTCTTGAGGTTTTTTGTTTTGCAAATCTTTTGTGGGGCATGTAACCACCCCGCCCTCACGGGCACCCCTCCAGTGGAGGGGAATTGTTCTGTCGCCCTTGTCGGCAGCCCTTGTCCAAGTGTTTTACACATACCCTCACCCTTACCCTCTCTCTGGAGAGGGGAGTTGTGCCTAAAAAGGACGCTCCGTGTTTAGATATAATTTCCCAACAAAAAAGACGCTTCGCATTTTTAGAAAACGCGGAGCGTCTTTTCTAAAGTTAAGATTTGGCGGCAAGTTAAGGCAGCGACGAAGGAGCAGGTTAAAAGGTGAAATATGCTGCTATGCCGCGGAAAATGGCATTGGCTGAGTTTTGCCGGAAATCGTTTGTGCGCATCAGCGCTTCTTCCTGCGCGTTTGAAATAAAGGCCAGTTCCAGCAGGACAGAAGGCATGGTCGTTTCACGGATAACGTGAAAGTTGCCGTGCTTGACACCGATATCTCTCAGGCCTAATGCTTGTACCAGTTCTTTCTGAAGATATTCTGCTAGCAGCCGCGATGCGGTGGCAGTAGCGTTGTTTTGAAAAAAGTATGTTTCTGTTCCGCCGACGGCAGTGTTTGTGTGAGCATTCGTGTGGATGCTGACAAAGATGTGAGCATTTGCGGCTGCGGCAATGTTAACGCGCTGGGGGAGAGAAACAATGCTGTCATTATCACGCGTTAGGATTACTGTAGCACCCGCTTGGCGCAGCATTTCGGCAACACGGAGAGAAACGTCCAGCACCACTTCTTTTTCCATTAGCCCTGTTGGTCCGACAGCGCCTGGGCTGCCGCCATGGCCAGGGTCGATAACGATAACTTGACCGGCAAGCGATTGGCCGACACCGGCGGCAGGAGGTGACGTCTGGCGGTTGAACACGAGGACAAATTCAGCAAATACCCAGCCGGTCTGCCCGGAAGAAAGACGGATCTGGAGCCATTCACCGCTTTCAGTCACGACTTCGGCTAATGTGCCAAGCGGCAGGAGTGCGATGCGTTCAGCTTCAGTGCTGGGGCTGCTCCGCAAGTTCAGCGCGTTGACGGTGACTCTGGCTAAGCGTTGTGTTGGTGTTTGTCCATCTTCCGGCTGCCCTGTTTCAGGCTGGTTGGAGATTGGCGAGGGAAGCGGTGCGGGTTGATTGATTGAAATGTGTTGTGCAAATACCCAGCCGACTTGACCGTCAGGCAAACGGACTTCATGCCAGTTGCCTTGCGTCCGCAAAATTGCCAGTTGGCTGTTTAGGCCAAGGGTGGTAATGGCTTGAAAAGAAACGTCAGGGCCGCTGCGGAGCGGGAGTGCGGCCATAGTTACCGTTCCGTTTTGGGTGTTTGCAATAGGGGCGGGGACGGGCGCTGGCAGCGGCGCCGGCTGCGGTATAGGGCTTGGCGCGGGCAAGGGTGTAGGAGAGGCTTCGTTGATTAGAATATATTGCGCAAAAACCCAACCGATTTGGCCGGTCGTCAGACGAACTTGGTGCCATCTGCCTTGGGTTTGCAAGATTGTGACTTGTGTTTGGGGGGGCAGGGTGGTAACGGCGTTAAATGTTACGTCAGGTCCGCTGCGGAGCGGGAGGGCAAAATGATTTACTGTGCCGTTTCGTTGGTTTAGAGTAGGAGAGGGAGAAGGAGCAGGTGTGGGGCTGGGCGGCACGGCAGGCGAAGGTGCAATGTTGGTCGGATTTGCAGCGCTGACAGTAACATGGGCGGAAAAAACCCAACCTGCTTGTCCGGAGGACAGTCTTAACTGATGCCAGTTGCCCTGGCTATGTATGACGGGGAGCACAGTTCCCAGTGTAATGCCGGCAATGCGGTTAAAAGTCGTGTCGGGGCCTGAACGGACGTTTAGTGAAGCCACGTTGACGCGTGCCCACGAGCTTGGTTGTTGGCTGCGTAATGTAACAAATTCAGTTGTAATCCAGCCGGTCTGCCCGCTTTGGAGGGAAATTTGCGCCCAGCCAGCCCGTTCGAGGAGGACAGGCAAAACGGCGCCACGGTTGAGAGTGGCAATCCGTTGGTGAGCAGTACCGGGGCCGCTGCGCACATTAAGGACAGCAACATTTACGGTAGCGGTGCGAAGAGTGACAGCGCTTGCCGGACGGCTTGTCCCAAACATAAATGTAAGGAGCAGAAAGACCATTAATGTAACGGGGAGAAGCTTTTTCACTAAGCACCATCCTCTGCAAGATTATTTAATGGAGAAAAATAACACTTCCGCTCCTATTTTATCATGGAGCGACAGGATTCGCCATGGTAAATATTTCCCAATTTTCCAGATTACGCGAAAGTTGGCTGGAGCTCCGCAAAGCATTGACAGGTGCAAGGAGCACTTTTATAATAGAATAAATGCATAGCAATCCTATGTAATTATTAGGAAATAAAAGCGTTCAGGTTTTTTGTTTTGACAGCATAATTTGAGGGAGGAAGAAATGGCATGGATATCGCCGAACTAAAGAAGGGTGGCTTCCTAAAGCAGTTACAAAAGGACTATTTCGCCGTACGTTTGCGGGTGGCCGGCGGGAATCTGACGCTGGAGCAGCTGGAGACTGTTCATCAGGTAGCCAAGAAATACGGCAAAGGGTATATCCATCTTACCACCCGCCAGGGGATAGAGATTCCGTTTATTCATTTTGACCATATTGATGCGGTAAGGGGAGAATTGTTTGCCGGCGGGATAGGACTCGGCGTTTGCGGCGGCACGGTGCGCGGCGTGATGGCCTGTCAAGGTTCTTATTTGTGTCCGCACGGTCATCTTGATGCCAAAGAGCTTTCTCGGCAGATTGATGAGCAGTTCTTTGCTGCGCAGGTGCCCGGCAAATTTAAAATTTCGGTTGCCGGCTGCAACAGAAGCTGTGCTAAGCCGCAGGAAAACGATCTGGGCTTTGGCGGCGTGATAAAGCCGGTATTTCGGGAAAATGACTGTATCGGCTGCGGCTTGTGTGCCGATATTTGTCCTGCGGCTGCCATTTTGCTGCAGGACGGTTATCCTTTGCTCGATCGTGAAAAGTGCATCAACTGCGGAGAATGTGTGACGGCTTGCCCCACCGCAGCCTGGCGCCAGGGAGAAGCGGGCGTGAGGGTTTGGGCCGGCGGCCGTATCGGCCGCGACCCGAAACTGGGAGAGGTTGCAGTTGCTTTTCTGCCGCTAGCTAAAATCCCTGCGGCCATTGAAGCAAGCCTGGGTTTTTTCCGGGAACATGGCAGAAGTAAGGAGCGTTTCGGTAAAGTAATTGAGCGGATCGGTTGGCGAAAATACCGGGAGGTGATGGAGCGTGCAGTCAGGCAAGACGCTTGATATCACAAATGATAGCTGCCCCATAACCTTTGTAAAGATTAAGCTGGCCTTAGAGAGTTTGGCAGCGGGAGATATTTTGGAAATTCTGCTTAGCGGCGGCGAAGCAGTAAAAAATGTGCCGAGGAGTCTGCGCGCCGAAGGACATCGGGTTGTTGCTCTAGAAAAACAGTCGAATGGGACATATCGATTGTTGGTGGAGAAAGAAGGCGCTTCAGGAAAAGATAGCTGAGAAAAGGAGGGGTTGAACTGATGCTGACTGACAGTCAGGTAGTACGCTATTCCAGGCATATTCTTTTGCCTGAAGTGGGTGGCAAGGGACAGGAGAAACTGTTGAATGCTAAGGTACTGCTGGTTGGTGCCGGCGGTTTGGGCTCTGCTTGCGCACTTTATCTGGCGGCAGCAGGTGTGGGGACACTTGGCATGATGGACGCGGATACCGTGGATTTGAGCAATTTACAGCGGCAGGTGATTCACGCTACGCCGGATATAGGCAAGTTGAAAGTTGAGTCGGCAAAAGAAAGTATCTTTCAGCTCAATCCTGATGTGAATATGTCTGTTTATCCGGAGAATGCTTCTGCGGATAATGTGCCGTGTATTTTGCCGGGATACGATTTAGTGGTGGATTGTTGTGACAATTTTGCCACCCGTTATTTGCTGAGCGATGCGGCGGTTATTTATGAGAAACCTTATGTCTATGGCAGTATCTTGCGTTTTGATGGTCAAGCCGCCGTGTTCAAACCGCCTGCAGGACCGTGTTATCGCTGCATCTTCCATGAACCGCCGCCGGCAGGAATGTCGCTAAGCTGCCAGGAAGCAGGCGTTCTTGGGGTGCTGCCCGGTTTGATTGGTCTGATTCAGGCAACAGAAGCAATTAAGCTTATTTTGGAGGTAGGCGAGCCGTTAATCGGTCGATTGTTAATGGTAGATGCGTTGGGACTGGAGTTTATGACCGCTAAAGTAAAGCGCAGGATTAGCTGCCCGGTATGTGGCGATAATCCTACCATCACTGATTTGCGAGCTGAAAATTATAACCAGCCGGTTTGTGATGTGAAGCAGGAGGATTGGTAAGGAGAAGGAAAAAATATATAAAGAGAAAATATGTAGAGAAAACAAATCTGCCGGGAAAAGAGGTTCAATTTATGGAAAAGCGATTTGGAAGCGGTGCCGGACGTGGCAAGGCAATCGGTACACGCTTAGTGCAAAGTGGCGTGCGCTTTGACCCCGCCACAGGGGCACTGAGCGTGCCTATCTACCAGTCTGCCACCTTTGCCCACCCGGCGCCCGGTATTTCCACCGGTTACGACTACAGCAGAACTGGAAATCCGACGCGACAGGCATTGGAAGATGCTTTGGCAGCATTGGACGAAGGGGTGGGAGCCTATGCCTTTGCTTCCGGAATGGCAGCTCTTACGGCAGTAATGATGCTTTTTAAAGCAGGTGACCATCTGATTTTTGGGGAAGATATTTATGGCGGTACTTACAGGTTGATGGATTGGATTTTTACTAAGTTTAACCTCTCTGTCAGTTACGTCAATACCGCAGACTTGACGACTGTCGAGGCAGCCATTACGCCGCAGACACGCGCAGTATTCCTGGAGACGCCGTCAAACCCGTCATTGATTACCACAGATATTGCCGCAGTTGCCGCCTTGGGCAAAAAACATGGTCTGCTGACGGTGGTGGACAACACGTTATTGACCTCTTACTTGCAGCGGCCATTGCTGCTGGGAGCCGACTTGGTAGTTTACAGCGCCACAAAATATCTGGGAGGGCATAATGATCTGCTGGCAGGCGCGGTTGTTACGGCAAATCGCCGCTTGGCTGATGAGCTGGCGGTAATGCAAAACGCCACCGGCCCGGTGCTCGCCCCCCATGACGCTTGGCTGCTTTTGCGCGGCATAAAAACTTTGGCGGTTCGCATGGACAGGCAACAGGAAAATGCCGCTTACTTAGCACGGTGGTTACAAAATCAGCAGCAGGTAGAGAAGGTGCTCTACCCTGGCCTGCAGGAATTGCACCCGCAGACAAACGGGCCGGGAGCAGTGCTCTCCTTTGTGGTTAAGAACGAAGAGCTGGCCAGAGCCTTAATTGGCCGCCTGCAAATTATTACCTTTGCCGAATCATTAGGCGGGGTAGAGTCGTTAATTACTTATCCGTATCTGCAAACTCATGCCGATGTGCCGGAGGCTACCAGACAACGTCTCGGAATCCACCAGCGCATGCTGCGCCTTTCGGTGGGCATCGAAGAGCGTGAAGATTTGCGCGCAGATTTGGCGCAGGCTCTAAATCCAGAGGAAACGGAGGGATAGCGATGGACTGGGAAACAAGATTGATTCACTCCGGGTATGATCTTTGTGAACACACCGGGGCTGTCAGCATCCCTATTTACCACGCCTCCACTTTTAAGCAGCCTTCTATTGATAATTTCGGGCCATTTGAGTACGGCCGTTCCGGCAACCCTACGCGTCAAGCGCTGGAGGGGCTGATGGCTGTACTGGAGGGAGGCCTGTACGGCTTTGCCTTTTCTTCCGGCATGGCGGCAATTTCCTCGGCGTTGAGCCTGCTTTGTGCGGGCGAACATCTGGTGGTCTCAAGAGATGTCTACGGCGGTACATATCGGGCGCTGACGGGACTTTTTAACCGCTTTGGCATTACCCATAGTTTTGTGGACACTGCCGACCTGGGCGCCATTGAGGCGGCCATAACGCCGCAGACAAAAGCCCTTTTTTTAGAAACCCCCTCAAACCCCACCCTGCGCATCACCGATCTGGCCGCCTGTGCCAACTTGGCAAAAAGATACGGCTTGTTTACGATTGTCGATAACACCTTTATGACGCCGTACCTGCAACGCCCTTTGGAATTAGGGATAGATGTAGTAGTCCACTCAGCCACCAAGTTCCTGGGAGGGCATAGTGACACTATTGCCGGCGTGGCAGTAGTCAAAGATGAACTGTTGGCTAGACGGCTGCGCATGGTGCAAAATACTTTCGGCGCCGTACTTGGTCCGCAAGATTGCTGGCTTGTTCAACGTGGAATCAGGACGCTAAAAGTGCGCATGGATGCACAGCAGGAGAAAGCGGCAAAGCTGGCAGCTTGGCTTCTAGTCCATCCCCAGGTGGCGGCAGTATCTTTTCCGGGGTTATCGGCTCACCCGGGACGGGAAGTGCATGCAGTGCAAAGCAGCGGGCCGGGTTGTGTGCTGAGCTTTACGCTGGCAGATCCTCTGGGAGCCAGGCCTTTTCTTGAGCGGGTCAGGCTGCCTCTCTTGGCAGTCTCGCTTGGTGGTGTGGAAAGCATTCTCTCTCATCCAGCCACGATGTCACATGCGTCAATGCCAAAAAAGTACCAGGAAATACTGGGGATTGAAGAAAACTTATTTCGGCTGTCAGTCGGGCTAGAGTCCTATGCGGATCTAGAGAACGATTTGGCGCAAGCTTTGGCTTTCTAGTCGCTGAAAACGCGTGGTTTAGTGAAAAATTTGATGGATAACTTCTTGACAGCTGCGGAAAGGGAGGATATAATACTACTAAACTAATAGAATTAGTAGGAATTAAAGATGCCGACCCGGAGGTAAGCCGGGGCGGCAGGAGAATTGACAAGAATATTTGTATTGGAGGAAAAAAAATGGCCAAAATTGCTGAAAACCTGACTGATTTAATCGGTAACACGCCTCTTTTGGAGTTAAAGAATTTTAATGCCGCCAGCCGTGTGGGAGCAAAGATTATTGCCAAGCTAGAGTATTATAATCCTCTTGGCAGCGTTAAAGACCGAATTGGCTACGCGATGATTAAAGATGCGGAAGAAAGAGGTCTGCTGACAAAAGACTCTGTGATTATTGAGCCGACCAGCGGCAATACCGGCATTGCTCTGGCGTTTGTGGCGGCGGCAAGAGGCTATCGCCTGATTCTTACTATGCCGGAGACGATGAGCATTGAGCGGAGAAATCTTTTAAAGGCTTTGGGCGCGGAGTTGATCCTTACTCCCGGTGCGGAGGGGATGAAAGGTGCGATCAGGAGGGCTGAAGAACTGGCGGAGGAGACGCCAAACGCTTTTATTCCTCAGCAGTTCAAAAACCTAGCCAATCCGCAAATTCACCGCGTAACGACAGCGGAAGAAATCTGGCGAGATACAGATGGTGAAGTAGATATTTTTGTTGGCGGCGTGGGTACCGGAGGGACGATTACCGGCGTGGGTGAAGTGCTAAAGCAAAGGAAGCCTGATGTGAAGATTATTGCGGTGGAACCTGCAGATTCACCGGTGCTTTCCGGCGGCAGTCCCGGTCCTCATAAAATCCAGGGAATCGGTGCAGGTTTTATCCCGGAGATACTTAATAAAAGCGTAATTGATGAAGTTTTCCTGGTAAAAAATGAAGAGGCCATTGAGACGGCACGTCTTTTGGCAAAAAGAGAAGGGTTGCTGGTGGGCATTTCTTCCGGTGCCGCCGCTTTTGCCGCCGCCGAAATCGGCAAGCGCCCTGAGAACAGGGGGAAAAATATTGTAGTCGTTCTTCCCGACACCGGGGAGCGTTATTTAAGCACCGTTCTCTATCAGGACCTTACTTGAGTTGTCGGGAGACGTCTGCTACAAAAATTCCCCTCCCCTGGAGGGGTGCCCGCAAGGGCGGGGTGGTCGTGTGGACGAGTGGGACAAATCACCTGTCCCCCTGTAGGGGTGCAGGAGGTAACCACCCCGGCGCTTTGCGCCACCCCTCCACCGGAGGGGAATTATTCTCAGAATCTTTTCTTTCAGTGAATTGCAGACTTTCACAGAATGCTGAAGCGAGCGTTAGGTGAAAGCAGCGATCAGTAAACCGCGACTAGCAGCTGCGATAACGTGCGAGCGGAGCAGCTGGGTGAGTCTGAAATACCTAAAAAAGACGCTCCGTGTTTTAAATAATTTCCAAATAAAAAGAAGGCCGCAATTCACAAAAAAAGTGATTGCGGCCTGCGCAATTTTATTCAACTTTTGCTCATCGATGAGGTCAATTATGGTCTCTGTGATAGCGGATTCTTTGACTTAACTGTTTTTTCCTGCTAAAATGATGGTGACAAAGGCTGATTTTGTCCTCTTGGAGGAGACGCGGCTTGACGATTTAGATTTATTTTGCCGGCATGTTGTTGATTATCTGCAAAGACGGCGCCTGTTATAAAACAGGTGAGGGCATGGGGAGGACCACCCCGGCGCTTCGCGCCACCCCTCCAAGGGAGGGGAATGGCCATCATCTCCCCTCTCCCTCTGGGAGAGGGTTAGGGTGAGGGCATGGGGAATGTTGACAAGCTTGTGCCGATTGGCTAGAATGAAGATGGCAAACCGATACTCCGGCCGGATAGGGGCGGGGTTTTTTTGTAAGGGAGGCATGATTGTGTTAACTAAAGCGCCCCGGGGAACCCGGGATATTCTGCCAAGCGAAGTGGAACAATGGCAGTTCTTTGAGGAGAAAGTCAGGGAGCTTTGCCGGTTGTTTGGCTATGCCGAGATCCGTACGCCGGTGTTTGAACATACAGAGCTTTTTTTGCGCAGTGTGGGAGAAGTGACGGATATTGTGGCAAAGGAAATGTACACCTTTACAGATCGAGGGGATCGCTCGTTGACATTGCGGCCTGAGGGGACTGCGCCGGTGGCAAGGGCTTTTTTGGAGCACAAGCTCTACGGGGAGGCGCAGCCGCTGAAAGTTTATTACATAGGGCCTATGTTTCGTTATGACAGGCCGCAGGCAGGCCGCTACCGGCAGTTCCACCAGTTTGGCGTGGAAGTTTTCGGCACGAAGGAACCGTCTCTTGATGCGGAGGTAATCACGCTTTCGCTTTATGTTTTTCGTGCGCTGGGGCTGGAAGAATTTACGCTGCAGCTTAACAGTGTCGGCTGCCCTCACTGCCGGGATGAGTATCGTAGTTGTTTGCAGGAGGAATTACATGAGAAGTTAAACCGGTTTTGCCCGGACTGTGCCGGCCGTTTTCATAAAAATCCGTTAAGAATTTTGGATTGCAAGCAAGAGTCTTGTCAGGAATTGACTGCGAATGTATCGCTTTTGCTTGACAAGCTCTGCGGTGACTGCGCGGAGCACTTTGCCGCGGTGCGGGAGTCTCTGGATGTTCTAGGAGAGCCTTATGTTGTTAATCCGCGCTTAGTGCGCGGACTTGATTACTATAGCAAAACAGCTTTCGAAATTGTTTCTCCGGTTTTGGGGGCGCAGAGTTCGCTTGGCGGCGGTGGGCGTTATGACCATTTGCTTGCCACCATCGGCGGTCCGGATGTGCCGGGGATTGGTTTTGGCATTGGTATTGAACGCGTTCTGCTGGCGCGTGCGGCTGCGGGCAGCTCGCTGCCGGAGAGTAAGTTGACTGATGTTTTTGTCGTCACCGCCGGAAACGTGTCGGCGGCAGAGGCGCTGCGAGTCGTTATTGCTCTGCGGCGCCAGGGTGTGGCTGCGGATAAAGATTACTTGGGGCGCAGTCTGAAAGCGCAACTTAAGTTTGCCGATAAAAAGCAAGCAAGATACGTCGTGATACTCGGTGATGAAGAAATGAAGCGCGATCAAGCCGTGTTGCGTGATATGCAAACAGGAGGCCAGGAGGATGTGGCATTGACTGAATTGGCAAGCATGCTGGCAGGGCTGGTTAAGGGGGCAAAGAGATGAATTTGCGTGATGTTTATTGCGGTGAGGTAAAGAAAGCGCAAATTGGCGAGCTGGTAACTTTAAATGGCTGGGTGCAGCGCCGCCGTGACCATGGTAAGCTGATTTTTTTAGATTTGCGTGACCGGAGCGGATTGATTCAGGTGGTTTTTAACTTTGAACATGACTCAAACATGTTTAAGCAGGCAGAGGAGATTCGAAACGAATTTGTGCTTGCGGTAAAAGGGAAAGTTGTCTCTCGTTCTCCGGAGACGGTGAACAGGAAATTGTCGACCGGAGAGATTGAAGTGCTTGCGGAAGAACTGATAATTCTAAACAGAGCTAAAACACCGCCCTTCTATATTGAAGATGGGGTGGATGTTGATGAAAATATTCGTCTGCGTTACCGCTACTTGGATTTGCGCCGACCTGAAATGCAGAAGAATTTGTTTTTGCGTCACCGTGTTTGCAAACTTGTCCGAGACTATCTGGACAGGGAAGGTTTTTTAGAAGTGGAAACACCGATGCTGACAAAAAGTACGCCGGAAGGAGCAAGGGATTATCTGGTGCCAAGCCGGCAAAATCCGGGCAGCTTTTTTGCCTTGCCGCAATCGCCGCAACTTTTTAAGCAGCTTTTAATGGTGGCTGGTATGGAGCGATATTTTCAGATTGCCCGTTGTTTTAGGGACGAAGATCTGCGTGCCGATCGGCAGCCGGAGTTTACACAGATAGATATAGAGCTCTCCTTTTGTGATCAAGAGATGGTGCTTGAGTTGATGGAAGGGATGATTGCCCATGTCTATGCGGAGGCGTTGGGGGAGGAGATTGCGGTGCCTTTTCCGCGCATGGCTTATCAGGAAGCGATGGAGCGTTTCGGCAGCGATAAACCTGACACACGCTTCGGACTGGAATTAAACGATCTTTCTGCTATTGTGAGCAGTGTAGACTTTAAGGTGTTTAAGCAAGTGCTTGCCGGTGGCGGTGTGGTAAAAGGAATTAACGCTAAGGGATGCGGGCATTTCAGTCGCCGCGAGCTCGATGAGTTGACGGCGTTTGTTGCGCAGTTTGAGGCTAAAGGTTTGGCATATATGTTTGTGGAAGCGGACGGCAGCATCCGTTCGCCGATTGCCAAGTTTTTTGCCGCGGAAACTTTGGAGCAAATTGTGGCGCTGATGTCCGGGGAGCCCGGAGATTTGCTGCTGTTTGTGGCAGATAAGCGGGAGGTGGCTTATCAGTCACTAGGTGCGTTGCGCCTGCATTTAGCTGAACGGCTTGGCCTGCCTGATAAATTGCGGCGTAATTTTCTTTGGGTGGTCGATTTTCCGCTTTTATCTTTTACTGAGGCTGAACAACGTTATACTGCCAATCATCATCCTTTTACGGCGCCGCGAGACGAGGACTTGGAAAAACTGGAAAGCGAACCGCAAAATGTGCTGGCGAAGGCGTATGATCTGATCTTAAACGGAGTGGAAATCGGCGGCGGCTCTTTGCGGATATATAAACGGGGGCTGCAGGAGCGGCTATTTAAGCTGTTAGGTTTCTCGCAGGAGAGTGCGCGTGAGCAATTTGGCTTTTTGCTTGACGCCTTTGAGTACGGCACACCGCCGCATGGTGGAATTGCTTTTGGTTTGGATCGCTTGGTGATGCTGATGACCGACATGAATTCTATCCGCGATGTGATCGCCTTTCCAAAAACAGCAAGCGCCGGCTGTTTAATGACAGCGGCGCCGGCTTCTGTGGCAGACTCGCAACTAGAGGAGCTGCATATTAAGCTGTCTTTACCGCAGAAAAAGTAAGGAATTGTTGAATCTCTTTCTCCAATACTTCATTCTTTAATAGAATTCCTCCGGGGATAATGCCTCCGTCGGCTACAATCGAATCGGCTATTTCCGCCTCATCCTCAATGAGTACATCATTCCAGAGGATACTCCTTTTAACTACAGCATTCATGCCTACAATGGCATTATCACCGAGAATAGCCGGTCCGTAAATTTTTGCACCTGCCTGGACGGTACAATTGTTGCCGAGCAGTATGGGTCCCACCAATGCCGCGTCCGGGTGCACAGAAACACGTTCGCCAAGCCAAATGCCCCCTTCAAAGCGCTTCCCCGGCAGCTCTACCTCTACCACGCCGGTCAGCATATCATAATGTGCCTCACGGTAGATATTCAAATCACCAACATCACACCAGTATTCGCGCATTGCATATCCGCACATTTTCTTCCCCTTAGCCAACAACTCAGGAAATAGCTGTTTACCAAAATCATAAAATATTCCTTCCGGGATATATTGAAAAATCTCAGGCTCAAACAGATAAATCCCGGTATTTGCCAGATTGCTGATTGCTTCTTCCTGCTTTGGTTTTTCCTGAAATTGTACGATTTGTTCCTTTTCGCAGACCACAACGCCGTACTGCGTGGCATCAGCCACTCTCTTTAACGCCAGCGTGGCTATCCCTTTACTTTCTTGATGGAAGCGAAAAAACTCTCCTAAATTGATGTCTGTTAACGCATCGCCGCTGATAATCAGGGCAGGAGCGTCACCAAAAAAATCTTCTGCCCGCTTAAATCCTCCTGCCGTACCCATCAGTTCCTTTTCAATCGAATAGCTGATTTGTACTCCAAATGCAGATCCGTCGACAAAGTGCTCCCGGATTATTTCCGGCATATAATGCAGATTTACAATAATTTCGGTAACACCATATTTTTTCAGTAAACGCACCGCATGCTCTATGCATGGTCGTCCCGCCATGCGTACCATCGGTTTAGATACTACGTTTGTTAACGGACGCAGTCTTGTCCCAAGTCCTGCGGCTAAAATCATCGCTTTCAATCGAAACACCTCAATTGTTTCTCTCTGCCGGTCGCTGCTTACAATTCAGCAAAGATTGTTATGCAGCGCGCGCGAGCTGATAATTAGATAATATCACTTAATTACGTGCTAAACAATCTGCAGTGCTGCTAATTTTTCATAAGCAGCATCTTTGAAATAGACAGAAAGCTAAAAACGAGCAGTTCTCAGAGCGGCGCAGTATGTGGAAGATAACCCGCTTGAAGTCGGTGCAATCATAGTGGAAAAAGGCTATGCCCTCACCCTAACCCTCTCCCAGAGGGAGAGGGGATTTGTAGAGTAAGAGGGAAAAATGCGTTGAGAGGAAATTTATAGCAATGCTCTGACAGGAAATTACACTTGCGAGCGTTGAAAAAAATTGCTATAATGGCAGTGAAGCAGAAACAATGTTGATATAACCCTGCTGTGTTTGTGAACCGCCGTATACAGTTTTGAGCTAACACTTTGAACTCGGGAGCTTGGTCTCTGCCTGCAGCGCATACGCCTCCTTTTGCAGAGGACATGTAAAACTGGCAGGAGGGCACCCACCTGTGGAGAGAGCAGTTCAAAACTAACGGTACCTCACGGCATTGTGGGGTTTTTTTATTGTATTAAACTTGGTAAAAGGTTATAATTCTAAGGAAGAAGGCGTAAGGGGTGAAAAGATGGACGCAGACCGTCAAAATGTGATTAATCGTCTTAGCCGCATAGAGGGACAGGTTAAAGGAATCCGCAAGATGATTGAAGATGAACAGTCCTGTGCCGATGTGCTGGTACAGATTGCGGCAGTGAAGGCAGCCGTCGGCAGTGTCGGCTCCTTAGTGTTTCAGACTCATTTCCGTCATTGCCTTGAGAAAGCGATTGCGGAACGGGATGCTGATTTTATTGATGAGGCTATGAAGATGCTGAGCAAGTATATTGTTTGAGCAGAGGGAATGAGGTGAGCAGTATGTCGCTGCAGAAATCGCTGCAGAAAATCCTGATAATGATTAAAGAGCGGGACACCAATTTGCAGGAATTCTTTCAAAATTTGCACCCGAGTGATTTTGCCGAAATTGTCGAAGATTTATCAGACGAGCAAAAGGCTGATCTGTTTGAACTTTTAAGTGACGAAGAAGCGGCGATGGTCATTCAGGAGATGGAAGACATTGAGCAGGTAGACCTCTTCCAGCTGCTCTCCCGCAAGCGCGCGTCCGCCATTTTAAAAGAGATGTCTACCGATGATGCTGCCGACCTTTTGGCTGAACTGCCTGAAGAAGAAGCTAAAGAACTGCTTACTTTGATTGAGGAAGACGCGGAAGAGATTCGCGGCCTGTTGAAATACCGCAAAGATAGTGCCGGCGGGATTATGGCTACCGAATATATTTCCTTTCCTGAAAATATGACTGTGGAAGAAACGATTCGCCGCTTACGGGAAATTGCCCCTGAGGCGGAGACTGTCTACTATGTTTATGTGGTGGATGAAGCAGCGCGATTGATTGGTGTGCTGTCGTTGCGGGAGCTGATTGTTTCGCCGGACGGCACCCGTCTATCCGAGATTATGAGAAAAAATGTGGTTCATGTGGCCGTGGATCTCGACCAGGAGGAAGTGGCGCGGCTTGTTTCAAAGTATGATTTGCTGGCTGTGCCGGTAGTAGATGATGGTCAGCGCTTACTGGGGATTGTAACTGTTGATGATATCCTGGATGTTCTGGAGGAAGAAGCTACCGAGGATATTTACCGGCGTGTCGGCGTTGCGGAACTGGAGAGCGTGGACCTGGTAGGAGCCTCTGTTTCAAGTATCCTAAGGCGCAGGCTTCCTTGGCTGCTGATTACGCTTGTTGGCGGGTTATTTGTCGGCAGTGTGATTCAAGCATATGAAGAAGCTTTGATGGCGGTGGCTGCTTTAGTCTTTTTTATTCCTGTAATTATGGATATGGGTGGAAATGTGGCTACTCAGTCATCTACAGTGTTTGTGCGCGGGGTGGCAACAGGAGAAATTGAAACATCCGAAATGTGGGGTTATTTTTTTCGGGAAATTAGGGTGGCCTTAATCATGGGGTTAATCTGCGGCACAACTGTATCGCTCGCGGCCGGGATGTGGCAGGCTGACCCTATTCTTGGTGCGGTAGTTGGTATCGCGATGTTTTCTACTGTAACTCTTGCTGCGACCATCGGCACGCTGATACCGCTTGTCTTTAGCCGCATGGGCGTTGACCCTGCCTATGCTTCCGGCCCGCTTGTCACAAGCATTAAGGATGCCACAGGTCTGCTCATTTACTTCTCAATTGCTGTGCGCTTAATGGCTGAACGCTTTTAGACATTAGGTGAATGTAAATAATAAACCAGGACTGCCTTGACAAAAGGGAAAGATGCGGCGATAATAGAAGAGCAAGGAAATACCCTGGGGAGGTATATGATGGAACAGTCGACTATAACTGTTGTGGTAGCCTTTTTATCTGGGGTTATTTCTTTTTTTTCGCCGTGTTTGCTGCCCCTTTTACCGATATATCTAGGATTTTTAGCGGGTTCGATGGCTGATGAAACGGGCAGACCGCAAAAAAATAAGGCCTTTATTAACAGCCTTAATTTTACTGTGGGCTTCAGTTTCGTTTTTATTTTGCTTGGCCTGCTGACAAGTTGGTTCGCCGGTTTTTTTGCTGCGCAGCAGGTACTGTTGCAGCGGGCGGCGGGCGTTTTGCTTATGCTTTTTGGCCTGCATTTGGCAGGTATTTTGTCGCCGGCTTTTCTTCAGCGGGAGCGGCGCATCAATTATCTGCCGGGCAGAGCTGGCCCAGGCACAGCCATGCTGATGGGCGTGGCGTTTGCGGCAGGGTGGACCCCCTGTATCGGGCCGATATTAGGCGCGATCTTAGTTTATGTTGCGGCCACCGACGGCGGCATCAGCCTGTTAATTGCTTTCTCTTTGGGGATGGCGTTGCCATTTCTGCTGGCGGCTTTGCTGGTGGAACAGGTAGGGCGCTGGGTTGAGCGGTTCTCGGTTTATTTGCCTTATTTGCAGAAAACATTCGGCCTTGTTTTGGTGGTATTTGGCGTATTCGTGTTTTTTGGCCTTACAGCTAGACTGGCAATACTTCTTTACTGAGAGGGGATGACGGAGTGAAAAAATATGCACCGATGCTGATGATGATTATGGTGTTGGCAGTGACAATTTTGGCGTTACGGCAGTTCCGTTCCCAAGAGGGGTCGTTGCTTGGGCAGCCGGCCCCCGAATTTACGCTTAATGACTTTGAGGGGAACCCGGTTAGTCTGAGTGATTTGCGTGGCAAGGTTGTCCTGCTTAATTTCTGGTCTGCAGCCTGTCCTCCCTGTCGCGAAAAGATGCCCGCGTTGCAGCGGATCTACGAAGATTTACAAACCCGGGGATTTACCATGCTGGCAATCAATGTTAATGACAGACCGCAAGATGCGTTGAAATATCTGACTGATAACGGCTATACCTTTCCTGCGCTCAAAGATGCTGATTTGACGGTGGCCAGAATGTACGCAGTCACAGGTATTCCTAAAACGTTAATTCTTGACAAAAACGGAACGATTCGTGATGTTCGCTTGGGGCCTGCCGCTGAAGCAACGCTGCGCCGCATGATTGAAGAATGGCTTTAGGGAAATGACACTCCCATTACATTGGAAACAATATAGTTTTCTGCTACAAAAATTCCCCTCCCCTGGAGGGGTGCCCGCAAGGGCGGGGTGGTCGCAAGGGCGGGGTGGTCGCGTGGACGAGTGGGACAAATCACCTGTCCCCCTGTCCCTATTTTTTTTTAGCCCATTTGACCGGTCAGGTAAGCTTCCGTGCGGTCGTCTTTAGCGGCAATAAACATCTCAGCGGTGGGGCCTGCTTCCACCAGTTCACCGTTTAAAACAAAGGCTGTCTGTTGGGAGATGCGGGCGGCCTGTTGCATGTTGTGGGTGACAATAATAACGGTATAATCTTCCCTAAGTTCCTTAATCAGTTCTTCGATACGCATCGTGCTGACCGGATCCAAGGAGGCACAAGGTTCATCCATAAGAAATACGGCCGGTTCTATCGCTAAGGCGCGGGCAATGCAGAGTCGTTGTTGTTGGCCTCCGGAGAGCATAATGCCGGGACGGTCAAGACTGTCTTTGACTTCTTCCCAAAGCGCGGCTTTGCGCAGGCAGGCTTCCACCCGTTCTGCTGCCGCCCGGCCGCAGGCTAGACCGTGCAGGCGCAGACCGGCAGCCACGTTCTCAAAAATAGAGAGGTGGGGGAAGGGGTTGGGCTTCTGGAAAATCATGCCCACACGCCGGCGAAGCTCTACCGGGTCAATATTGACACCAAGAATATTTTCTGTGCCCACCATGATTTTTCCGTGAATTGTCGCGTTAGAGTATAAATCATGCAAACGGTTGATGCAACGGAGCAGGGTGGTTTTACCGCAGCCCGAGGGACCAATTAAGGCGGTTACTTCCTTAGGTTTGGCGTAAAGAGAGACATTTTTGAGGACCTGGTGCCTGCCAAACCAGACTGATAAGTCTTGCACAGCGATACTTTGCGTCATTTTAAAGCCTCCTGTTTCTGACGGCAATAAAAAGTTGAGCAGCAACATTTAAAGCTAGAATAGTTGTCACCAGTACCAAGGCAGCACCCCAGGCCTGCTCCTGCCAGTCGGGAAAGGGGGAGGAGGCGTAAGTGTAAATCAGCACCGGCAGTGAGGCAGCCGGCTGTTGTAAATTTTCCAGCCAAAAGCGGCTGGTGAGTGCGGTAAGCAGCACCGGCGCCGTTTGACCTGCCGCCAGTGCAACAGCGAGCATGATTCCTACAACTAATCCACCCGTGGCGGCCGGCAGAACGAGCATCAGGACGGTCTGTTTTTTGCTGGCGCCAAGTGCCAGCGAAGCTTCCCGCCAACTGTTTGGCACCAGACGTAACATTTCTTCGGCTGAAAGGGTAATAATGGGGATCATCATCACCGCCAGAGCAATGCCCCCCGCCAGGGCGGAATAGTTTCCCGTGCGCAGCACCAGTACTGTAAAGACAAAGAGGCCGATGATCAGGGAGGGGATGCCGGTTAATACTCTGTTGGCAAAGCGGGTTGCCGCAGCAAGCTTGCTTTTCGGGTTTTGGTCGAGGTAAATGGCGGCCAAGATGCCAAAAGGTATGGCCAGCAACGAGCCTATGCCTACCATGATGGCACTGCCAATTAAGGCATTGCCGATACCTCCGCCCGGTTCACCTACCGGCGTGGGCAGACTGGTTAGAAAAGGGATGTTTACGGCTGCGATGCCGCGGCGAAAGATGTAGTATAAAATTAAGCAGAGTGTCAGCATTACTAGCAAAGCAGAAAGCAGACAGGCAAATTCCAGTAGATAGCCGGTTGCTTTACGCAATTTTTTACTGGCCATTACTGAAAAACCTCCTTAGGGTCCGCCTTTTAACAGGGCGTTTTTCCTGAGAGCTTGGTATCCCCTGAGTCGTCCGCTGGACAAGCCAGACAGCTATCATGTTGACGGCCAGAGTAATGATAAAAAGGAGCAAGCCAAGCAGGAGCAGGGCGGATAGTTGCAAGTCAAAAGCTTCCGGAAATTCATTGACGATGAGGGAGGCGATGGTTTGCGCCGGCGCGAGCAGGGAGGAGGGGATGAGGTTGGCATTGCCGATGACCATGGTTACTGCTATGGCTTCGCCAAAGGAGCGCCCAAGGCCAAGCAAGAGAGCGCCTGTTATGCCGACTTTGCCGGTTGGCAGGACTACTTTGGCAATCATCTCCCAGCGGGTGGAGCCCAAAGCAAACATCGCTTCCCGCAGTTCCTGCGGGACCGCCCGGATCACTTCTCTGGAAATAGCTGTAATGGTGGGCAGGATCATCATCGCTAAGACCAAACCGGCTGTTAAGACGCCAATCCCCAGGGACGGTCCCTGGAAAAGAGGCAGAAAACCGAGATTGGTCTCTAAAAATTGGCCCGGACCCACTCTAAACCAAGGAGCCAAGACAAAGAGGCCCCAAAGGCCAAAGACGACGCTGGGGACGGCCGCCAGCAGCTCGACTGTAAAGGATGCCGGTTTCTTGAGCCATGGCGGTGCCAGCTCACTTAAAAAAATCGCCGTTCCGATGCCAAGTGGTCCGGCGAGAGCCAAGGCGATTAAAGATGTAACAAGAGTGCCAAAAACTGCCGGAATAGCGCCATAGAGATTTTGTACCGGGTCCCAGACGGACGTGGCAAGAAAAGCAGGACCAAAGGCCTGCCAAGCCGGCCAGGCTCCCCACAGGACAACGAGCAGGATACTGCCGGTTAGTAATAAAATAAGGGCAGCGGCTGCTGCCGTAAGATAAGGGAAAACGCCCTCTCCATTTTGCGGGCGGGTAGTTTGTTTAGTTGCTGCCATCAGCAAATCTCCTCTGTGGATTTTTTTAGGAAAGGCAGAGGGGCGCACGCAAGTGCGCCTCTCTGCCTATAGTAGCTTCACTTTGTGAGAATACTAGCGTAAGATGGGTTGACCGTTGTGGTTAATCGTCTCTAATTGCTCCCGCACTCTGGTAATAACGCCTTCTGGCAGCGGTGCATAGTATAGGTCGGCAGCAAACGGTTCTAAGTTCCGTTCAACCACAGCCCAGCGGAGAAAATCGACGATGGCGCGCGCCTTGGCCGCGTCTGCCTGGTCGCGGTAGACTAAAATCCAGGTCAGGCCAACTATGGGGTAGGCTTCGGCACCGGGTGAGTTGACTAACGACATCCGCATATCTCTGGGCATTTGTTGGACTAGGCCGGCGGCGGCGGCGGAAGTGCCATCCACTGTGGGGGTCACAAAATTACCGGCTCTGTTGCGTAATTGCACCATATTCAGTCTGCTCTGAATGGCTGTAGAGAGCTCCACGTAGCCGATGGCACCGGGGAGCTGGCTCACTTGAGCGGCTACCCCCGCGTTGCCGTGTGCGCCTACAGTTGTGCCGGGCCAACGTACGGCGGTAGCTCTGCCCACTTCTCTTTGCCAGCGTTCGCTGATACTTGACAGGTAGTCGGTAAAGATGAAAGTGGTGCCGCTGGAATCGGAGCGGCGAACTACGGTGATGCGCTGGTCGGGCAGTCGTACTCCGGGGTTCAGGGCAGTGATGCGAGCGTCGTTCCATCTGGTAATGACGCCAAGGTAGATATCAGCAAGCACGTCGGGGGTGAGGCGTAAGCCGTTGCCGACACCGCTGACGTTATAAGTTACGGCGACTGCCCCCATCACGGTGGGGATGTGCAGAATCTGGTTTGGCGCTACTTGGGCCATCTGTTCATCTGTCAGTTGCGCATCGGTACCGGCAAAGTCAAACGTTCTGGCCAGGATGCCTCTGATGCCGGCGCCCGAGCCTACTGAAGCGTAATCAATAGTTACGGCCGGCTCGGTGATGCGCCGATATTCGGTTACCAGGCGAGTATAGAGGGGGAAGGGGAAAGTGGCGCCGCCAGTCGTCAGGCGTAGCGCCTCGGCAACCGGGGTGCGCCGGCGTGATGCGTCTGTGCTGGAAATTCGCACGATGGCTCTCGCGCTGTCCCATTCTACTTGGGCGCCAAGCGCTTCGCCGACGAAGCGGAGCGGTACAAGCGTGCGGCCGTTATTTATTTGGGCCGGCTGCTCGAGAGCGACAGAACGCCCATCGATTGTTGCCGTTCTGTTGCCGATGACAAGGTTGATAACTCTGCCGGCTTTGCGGCCGGAAACGGTTCTGGTTGTTTCGTTCCAGTTTACATCGGCGCCCAGTGTTTCGAAAATAACCCGCATCGGCACAAGTGTGCGGCCTCCGACGATGATGGGTGAGACGTCACCCGTGATGCCACGCCCGTCAAACTCGATGGAGATGGGCCTTCTCGTCTGCGCAAAGGCTGCAGTCGGCAAGAGGGAGACCAGGATAGCAAGACAGATTAGAAGCGTGAAAGCCCTCGAAAAAGATTTCTTTCTTTTCATCATTTACTTTTTTGCCTCCTCGGAAGATTTATAAAACAAGCTTAACAAACTTTTGTTAAATACAAACGGAGTTAAGGTTAAGAGAATGTTAAATTTTGGCGAGAGGGAATAATAGAGGGTTTCAAGTGATAGATGTGCATTTTTTGAAATTTTTAGCAGCAACTTTAAAAATGAAGAAGGAATCTCAGAAATAGTGTTGAATTGAACAAAATGTGGTTCAAAGTGGGGAAAAGTGGGGGATTGCCCGGAAAGGGGTGAGTTTCTGTGTTCATGGGAGAGCATCAGCACGCGGTTGACAGCAAAGGCCGCCTGATTATGCCTGTCAAATTCCGTGAGGATTTGGGGGAGAGCTTTATTGTTACCCGTGGGCTGGAAAGCTGCCTTTTTGTCTATCCCTTGCGAGAGTGGCATCTTTTGACAGAGAAATTAAAGGCTTTGCCTTTTACCAGGGCTGATGCCCGTGCTTTTATGCGCTTCTTCTTTTCGGGTGCGGTGAACTGTGAACTGGACAAACAAGGGCGGATTTTGATTCCCAATAATTTGCGGGAGCATGCAAAACTGATTAAAGATGTGATGGTTATCGGTGTCTCCAACCGAGTGGAAATCTGGAGCCAGGAAGTGTGGGACGAGTACAGTGAACAGACTGGGCTGTCCTATGAAGATATTGCTGAAAAAATAATTGACCTTGCGCTATAGATGGCGATACCAGAAGGAATAACGCGATGTAAGGATGTGGGTGAATTGCTGTTTTCCCATGAGCCGGTGCTGTTAAGGCAGACGCTTGAGCTTTTGAACCCGCAGCCGGGTGAGGTTTTTGTGGATGGCACTGTGGGTGGCGGAGGGCATAGTCGGGCGATTTTAGAAAAGATTGGCGACAGCGGACGCCTAATCGCCATTGACCAAGATCAAAACGCGCTGGCAGCTGCAAAAAAAAGCTTAGCGCCTTGGCGAAATAATGTAACTTTTGTTCATGATAATTTTGCTAACATTAGCAAGATTTTAAAATCACTGCAGCTGAAGATGGTGGATGGAATCCTGCTGGATATCGGTGTTTCAAGTAACCAACTCGACGAGGATGAGCGGGGATTTTCCTTCCACGCAAACGCGCCGCTTGATATGCGCATGAATCAGGAGGCTGCTCTGACGGCAGCCGATTTGCTTAATCGGCTGGACGAAAGAGAACTCACGAGAATACTGCGTGATTTCGGCGAGGAGCTCTGGGCCAGCAGAATTGCCGCATTTATTGTGGCAAGGCGCAAAAGCAAGGGCCCCATTGAAACAACAGGCGAACTGGTGGAAGTAATTAAAGCGGCAATTCCGGCTAAGGCCAGGCGCCGCGGTCCGCATCCGGCACGCCGCACATTTCAGGCGCTGCGCATCGCGGTGAATGACGAGCTGGCCCTGCTGGAGAAAGGCGTCCATGAGGGCATATCCTGCCTGCGTTATGGAGGTCGCCTGGCAGTGATTACTTTTCACTCCCTGGAAGACAGAATCGTCAAGAAAATCTTGCAGTATGCCGCAACAGATTGCCACTGTCCGCCCGGCTTGCCGCAATGTGTGTGCAATAAGGAAGCATTGGTAACAATCTTGACAGGGAAGCCTGTGCAAGCCACGGAGGAAGAGTTGCTAAAAAATCCTCGCGCCCGCAGCGCAAAGCTGCGCGCGGCGAGGAAAGTTCTAGAAGAGAGCGAGGGTGAATAGAATTGTTAGTAGCAAAAAAGAGGGCAGCGCAATCATTTTCGCCTGGAAGGCAAAATGTTCAGAGGGCAGTGGCGGCGAGGCGGCAGCATTCTCTCCGGCTGGCGGAGCAGAAAGTTAAAATGATTAGTTTCATGCTGGCCTTTGCGCTGACAGCACTTGCCTTAGTCGCGCATTTTACATATCTAGTCGAGATGAATCATCGCATCGGTCGCAGTATGGAGGAATTGCACGCTTTACAGGATGAAGGTAAACATTTAAAATTAGAAATGGCGTCTCTGCAGTCGCCTGAGCGCTTGGAAAAGGTGGCGCTTGAAATGGGGCTGAAGTATCCCGGGCAGGAACAGATGGTTATTCTGACGGCAGTAGCCACAGGAAATTAACAGTTACGCGTGCAAATTTAAAGAACTGCGTGATGATTCGGGAGGGTTAGCTTTTGAAACGAAACACAGTAGCAAGCACGACTGTGCGCAGAAGACTAATCTTTCTTTTCGGTTGTGCCGTTCTGGCGGTTTTTGCGCTGACGTTGCGCTTGTTTTGGATTCAGGTCGTGATTGCGGGAGATTTGCGGGCGAAGGCCTGGGATCAGCTCATGCGCAGAGAACGGGTGATTGCGCCACGCGGTGATATTTTCGACCGAAGCGGGAGGCTTTTGGCGGGTAGTGCCAGCTCGGTATCTGTGCTGGCTTATCCGGCGCAAATCACAGATAAAGAAGAAGCGGCGCGTTTATTGGCTCCAATCCTGGCTCTTGATGAGGCCGTTTTGCTTGAGCGGTTGAGCAGAAGAACAGGAGGCGTTTACCTGCGGCGCAAAATAAGCGAGGAAGCTGCTTTGGAAATACGCAAGCTGGAGCTTGCCGGTATCCGTTTTACTTTGGAACCTAAGCGCTACTACCCGCACAATAATCTGGCCTCCCAGCTGATTGGTTTTATGGGGCTTGATGACGGGAGAAGCGGGCTGGAATATAAGTATGAGCAGGAACTAAGAGGCCGGGACGGGTTGATAACTTTTGAAAGCGACGGATTGGGTCGCCAAATCCCGCAGGGTGTGCAGAATTATACACCGCCGCTCGATGGCAACGATCTCTTTTTAACTATTGATCGCAATATCCAGTTTATTGTCGAGCAGGAAATGGAACGAACGATGCTGGAACTGCAGCCTAAGGGAATCAATGTGATTGCCTTAGATCCTCGAAGCGGCGAGGTTTTAGCTATCGCCGGCACCCCGAGTTTTAATCCGAATAATTTTGCTGATTACCCGGAGAAGAATTGGCGGCTCTCGCCCATCACCGACACTTTTGAGCCGGGGTCCACTTTTAAACTGGTAACGCTGGCGGCTGCCATTGAAGAAGGCCAATTCCGTGCTAATGAGGGCTTTTATTGTGCGGGATCAACGGTGGTGGCCGGCAGAATAATCGGTTGCTGGACCAGGAGCCGGGGCGGACATGGAGCGATTGATTTTACCGAAGTCGTCTTAGGTTCCTGTAATCCCGGTTTTATCACCTTAGGCCAGCGGATTACTGCGCCGAAGCTTTTACAGTATATAGAGGCTTTTGGTTTCGGTCAGCGTTCGGGCATTGACGCCATCGGTGAAGGTGTGGGCATTTTGTTTACACCGGAACAATTAGGGCCGGTGGAGGCAGCGACCACAACCTTCGGGCAGGGTATTTCTGTTACGCCGCTGCAGCAGGTGATGGCAGTGGCGGCTATGGCTAATGGCGGTTATCTGATGCGGCCTTACGTAGTCAGGGAGATTCGAGACAGCCAAGGAGCCATAGTTCGCAAGAATGAACCTCAAGTGGTGCGGCGTGTTGTTTCCGGCGAAACTGCCCGGGAAGTAACTAGGATTATGGAGCTGGTCGTTACTGAGGGCAGCGGGATTAACGCCTTTATAGAAGGCTACCGGCTGGCAGGAAAGACTGGGACAGCACAGAAGATAGGCGCTGACGGCCGTTATATTGCCGGGGAATATATTCTTTCTTTTATCGGTTTTGCCCCTGCCGAAGATCCGCAAGTATTGATTTACATTGCTGTCGATGCGCCGCAGGTCGGGGTGCAGTGGGGCTCTCTTGTGGCGGCGCCGATGTTTAAGCAAATGATGGAGCGCATTTTGGCATATTTAGATATTCCGCCGGCAGGCAATACGGAAAATGTGCCGCCCAAAATGGTGAACGTGCCTGACTTAGTAGGCTTGACGGTGGATGAGGCCAGCGCGCTTCTGGATACAGCCGGACTGCGGATACGTTTTATTGGCAGCGGCGGGGAAATCTTGAATCAGACGCCTAAGGCAGGGGCAAAAGTGCCGCTGCATACGCAAATATTGATTCATCTTGGCGGAGCGGGGACACAAAGCGAAGTGCTTGTGCCTGCTCTGACTGGGAAAACGATGCGTGAGGCTGGAGAAATATTGGGCTGGCTTGGTTTAAGGATGAACGGTAGCGGGTCCGGCATGGCAGTGAGCCAGGATCCGGAGCCGCAATCACTGGTACCGAAAGATACCATCATTAATGTAAAATTTGTTACTCCCGGCGAAAGGGAAGAGGAGAGATAGGCGTCGCCGGGGCGCCTTGCGTTGCTGTAAAACTATTGATTTCAGAGGCATGATTGCGGCAGTGAGGGGGGAATACTAGGAGCATGAAAACTCTTGCCGAACTCGTCAAGGTTCTACTTCATAAAGAGGTACGGGGGCCCGTTGAGATAGCAGTGAACGGGCTTGCTTATCATTCCGGCCAAGTCAAGCCGGGAGATTTGTTTTTTTGCCTGCCCGGTGCCCGTTCGCACGGTAAGCGTTATATGGCGGAGGCGGAAGCTGCGGGTGCCGTGGCGGTAGTTACCGATCTGCCTGAAGTGGAGACGTCCGTCACGTTAGTCAGGGTGCCGGAAATAAGAATGGCGTTAGCACTCCTCGCGGCTCATTTTTATGACTATCCCTCGCGAGAATTGGTGCTGACCGGTGTGACAGGTACAAACGGAAAAACAACGGTTACACATTTAATTGATGCGCTGCTGGCAAGTAGTGGGGCCGTCACCGGTCTGATTGGCACGGTACGCTATCATATTGGCGGTGTAGAATATCCTTCCTTGGCTACTACACCGGAAGCAAATGAGTTGCAAGCGCTGTTGCGCAGGATGCGCTCAGCAGGTGTGACCCACGCCACGATGGAGGTTTCTTCTCATGCGTTGGCTTTACAAAGAACGATTGGCTGTGATTTTGATACGGTGGTCTTGACAAATGTGACAGAAGATCATCTAGACTTTCACCAGACTTTCGAACATTATTTAGGAAGCAAGATCAAGCTTTTTTCCTCGCTGGGCTCATTTCCGTTGAAGGAAAGTCGCTCACGCCGGGCTGTAGTTAACGGAGATGATGCGCACTGGGCACATTTTGCGGACCAGACCCCGGCGGAAGTGCTGCTTTACGGCCTCTCTCCCCGCTGTCATATTCGTGCGTCCGCAGTCCAGGTCTTGCGGGAAGGCGTCAGCTTCACGGTGGATACGCCGGGAGGTTCCGCATCAGTTAGGCTGAAAATGACCGGCCTGTTTTCTGTTTACAATGCCTTGGCGGCGATAGCAGCAGGCTATCTGGAGGGCTTGCCTCTTGAACAGATTATAAGCGTATTGGAGGGTGTGAGCGGAATCCCCGGCCGCTTTGAGTTGGTTGATGCAGGTCAGGATTATACCGTGATTGTCGATTACGCCCATACGCCTGATGGTTTGGCAAATGTTTTGCGGGCTGTGCGGGAATTTGCGCCTGCCAGGGTGTTGACTGTCTTTGGCTGCGGCGGTGATCGTGACCGCACAAAGCGGCCGTTGATGGGTGAAGAGGCTGGTAGATACAGCGACTATTGCGTAGTTACCTCGGACAATCCGCGGACGGAAGAACCGCAAGCAATTATCGCCGAAATACTGCCGGGGCTGCAGCGAACCATAGGCGCGGGCGGTTTTGAAATTCAGCCCGACAGGAAGAATGCCATCGCGCGGGCGCTGGAACTTGCACAGGCAGACGATATTGTGGTGATTGCCGGCAAAGGACATGAAACAACCCAGATATTTGCTGATAAAACTATTTCCTTTGACGATCGGCAGGTTGCCAGGGAACTGATTCAAAGGCGGGGAGAAAGCTATGGAGATGACACTAAGGGAGATTTGCGCGGCAGTTGACGGCAAGCTGCTTGTCCCCGTATTGCCAGAGAAAAGAGTAAACAGGCTAAGTATTGATTCGCGGGTTATTTTGGCGGCTGATTTTTTTGTGCCGCTTGCCGGAAGCAGGGCGGATGGACATGAATTTATCGCGCAAGCAGCTCAGAAGGGTGCTATTGGCTGTTTTTCATCTTTGGGAAGAACTGTTTCTTATCCGGAGGGGATGACGGTCATCGCAGTGTCCAGCCCGCTTTTGGCACTGCAGCAGTTGGCAGCAGTATACCGGCAAAAGTTTGTGCTGCCGGTGGTAGCTGTTACAGGCTCAGTGGGAAAAACTACTACCAAAGAACTGATAGCGGCAGCTCTCTCTGTCAGATTGAATGTATTAAAAACGCAGGGAAATTTAAACAATCATCTTGGGTTGCCACTGATGCTCTCACGGCTTGATTTTAGCCACCAGGCGGCCGTGCTGGAAATGGGCATGAGCGGATTTGGAGAAATTGACCTGCTGGCACGACTTGCTCGGCCGAGCATTGCGGTAATTACCAATATAGGTGAAGCACATTTGGCAACGGTGGGCAGCCGTCAGGGAATCGCCAAGGCAAAATGTGAACTTTTTCCCCACGTTCCGCTCAGTGGGACGGTAGTAGCAAACGCTGACGAACCGTTGCTTGCGCCATATTTAGAGCAAGTCGGCGCTCAGGTGATTACGTTTGGTTTTTCCGCGGCTGCCACCGTGCGCTGCGTTGCTTCAGGCATAGTTAACGGGAGGATGGGTGCAAAGATTGAACAGGTCGGGTATGCGCCGCTGACACTGTTTTCTCCCCTTCCCGGACGTCATAATATCAGCAATTTAATGGCGGCGTTAGCAGTAGGCAGATTGCTGGGGTTGAAAGATGAAGAATTTACTGCCGGGTTAGCTCACGTATCTTCAAGTGAGATGCGCTTGGAGAAGGTAGTGACCCCGGCGGGGATCAATATACTAAATGATGCCTATAACGCCAGCCCTACATCGATGGCGGCAGCCATAGACGTTTTGCTGGAGCAGGCGGGAGACGCCGTAAAAAAAGTCGCGGTGCTGGGCGACATGTTGGAGCTAGGCTGTCTGGAGGAGGAAGGACACAGAAAAATTGGCAATATAGTGGCTGCTCACGCCTTGGATGCCTTAATTGTCTTGGGCGGACGCGCGCAAATGATTGCCGATGCTGCCATAGCCGCCGGCTATCCGGCCGGGCGGGTGTTTCGACCCGAATCTCACAGCGCTGCCGCAAATCTGATTGTTCAACTAGCCGGTTCCGGGGACTGGGTGTTGCTGAAGGGGTCTCGTGGCATGCGAATGGAAGATGTTTTGGTGGAGTTGTTGGAGGGGGAAAGATGAACCAAGTTTTAACACAGACAGCTTTAGGGGCTTTTTTGGCGGGGATTGTTCTGGCCCCGCTGTTTATTCGTCTCTTTCGACAATTAGATCTGGGACAACAGATCAGGGAGGATGGACCGCGCAAACACTTTAAAAAAGCAGGGACTCCCACCATGGGCGGCGTAATTTTTCTGTTATCTTTTTTGCCGCCCGTAATGATTTTCGCACCGCAAACTATGCCGCTCTACTTAGCTGTGCTGATGACACTTGGTAACGGAATGGTGGGTTTTTTTGATGATTATCTGAAAGTGGTGCGCAAACAGTCATTGGGGCTTAAAGCGCGCAGCAAACTGCTCGGCCAGCTTTTGCTGGTGGTGTTGTTTTTCATTGCCTGGCGTGGGCTGGGAGGGAGCACGGCGCTGGAGATTCCTTTTACTGCAGCCGCTGTTGATCTGGGAGAAATGGGTTATTTTTTCTTTCTTGTCTTGTTTTTCCTCGGCACGACTAATGCCGTCAATTTGACGGATGGCATTGACGGGCTGGCAGCAGGTACTGCTATTTTGGCATTTCTAGCTTACACGATTTTGGCCGAGGCCCAGGAGTCGCTTGCCCTTGCTCAATTTGGCGCAGCGATGATCGGCGGAGTGTTCGCTTTTTTGATTTATAATCTGCATCCTGCGCGTGTTTTCATGGGGGATGTCGGTTCTCTGGCACTAGGCGGTGCGTTGGCTTCCATGGCTGTGCTGACTAAATCAGAACTTTATCTTGTCATTATCGGCGGAGTGTTTGTGCTGGAAACTCTATCTGTGATTATTCAGGTAATCTTTTTTAAGTTGACCGGTAAAAGGGTTTTCCGGATGAGCCCTCTCCACCATCATTATGAACTGGGCGGACATGGTGAGTGGCGGGTCGTCACAGGTTTTTGGGCGTTAGGCTTTATGTTTGCCGTAGTAGGTTTGTTGGAGTTGGGAGCGTTGTAGGAGAGGAAGATAAGTGTTGCTGAAACTGGAAGGAAAACAGACGGTGGTTATAGGTGCCGCCAGAAGCGGCGCAGCCAGCGCCAAGCTGCTGTTGCAGCAGGGCGCTTTGGTGACAGTCAATGATTGCCGGCCGTTTGCCGAGTTAAGGCGGGAACTGGAGACGTTGCTGCCTAATGACGCGTTAAGTATTGTCGGCGGAGGTCATCCAGCAGAGATTGTTAATGAAGATGTGGTCTTGGTGGTAAAAAGTCCGGGGATACCTGATAACCTGCCGCCGCTTATCAGGGCCAGGGAGCTGGGTATTGCGGTGATCGCAGAAGTGGAACTGGCATACCGGAAACTGGCATGTTTGCTTGTTGCAATTACCGGCACCAACGGAAAAACAACGACTACCGCATTGACCGGGGAAATGTACAGAGCTGCCGGGAAAAAGACGGCTGTAGCCGGCAATATCGGCTTTCCGCTCTCGGCAGTAGTCTTAGCCGGAGAGCAGCCTGAGGTTGTGGTGGCGGAATTGAGCAGCTTCCAACTGGAAGGGACCGACGCTTTCCGTCCGCAGTTAGCAGCCATCTTAAATATTTCGCCTGACCATCTTGACCGTCACTGCAGTATGGCGGCTTACAGGGAAGCGAAAACAAGAATTTTCGCTAATCAAGGACCGGCGGATATCTTAGTTTTAAATGCTGATGACCCTGAGGCTTTTGCTTTAAGAGAGCAGACTATTTCCCAGGTTTATTTCTTTAGTCGCCGACAGGAAGTGGCGCGCGGCGCGTTTTTGCGTGACGGTTTCCTGGTGTTACGGGACGGCGAGCGGGAAGCAGTTCTTTGCCATCAGGAGGAGATATGTATACCGGGGACACATAATCAAGAGAATGCTTTGGCAGCTTCGTTGCTGGCTTGGCTTGGCGGGGTCGGGGCGGAGGTTATTGCGGCTGTCTTGCGTCGCTTCCCCGGCGTTCCTCATCGTTTAGAATATCTGGGGTGTGTAAACGGCGTTCATTTCGTCAATGATTCCAAAGGAACAAATACTGATGCCGCTATGAAGGCCTTAAGCGCACTGCCGGGGAAGAAAGTGCTTATTGCGGGCGGATATGATAAAGGCGCTGATTTTGCTGTATTTGCCGCAGCGGTGAAGGAATATGTTTCTCATGTTGTAGTGATTGGGCAGGTGGCAAAGCGCTTAACTGCCGCCTTTGATGAGGCAGGTTTTGCCGCTTATTCTTCAGCCGCTTCTTTGGAAGAGGCGGTAGGCATCGCTTATCGGCAAGCAAAGCCGGGTGAGGCTGTGCTCTTGTCGCCCGCCTGTGCTTCCTGGGATATGTTTAGCAGTTTTGAAGAACGGGGAGAGCGGTTTAAAAAGGCAGTCAGGGAGCTGGGGGGATAAGAGATGGCCGGGAGGATCAGCCGGAACATCAAAACAAAAGAAGCTGATTTTATAATTCTATTCACAACCTTGACCCTTGTGTCTTTCGGTATCGTCATGGTCTTCAGCTCCAGTCTCTGGATTGCGGAAGCAGGGCGGGGGGATTCTTTTTTCCATTTGCGCCGCCAGGCGATCTGGGCTTTGCTGGGTTTGGCGGGAATGTTCTTTTTTAGCAATTATGATTACAGGAAACTGAAGCGCTGGGTAAACGTGGCGCTTTTGGCAAGTCTTTTTCTGCTCCTGGCAGTTTTTATTCCCGGAGTCGGCGTGGAAATCAACGCGGCACGACGCTGGATTGGTGTCGGCGGCCTGACGGGGCAGCCATCCGATCTTGCCAGAGTGGCGCTATTATTGTTTGCTGCCGCTTATCTGTCACGAAAAGATATTCGGATGAACAAATTCCTGGAAGGGCCTTTCCCTGTGCTGGCGGTACTGGGCTTGTTTTTTATCTTGATTTTGCTGCAGCCTGACTTGGGGACGGCGTTGGCCATGGCTGCCACAATCATGATCATTATTTTTGCCGCGGGCATACCTTTGTACCAATTAGGCTTAATTGCCGCCCTGTCGCTGCCGGCTTCGTTGTATTTAATGGTCAGTGAGCCTTACCGCTTGCGCCGCATGATGTCGTTTCTCGATCCCTGGGCTGATCCTCTTAATACCGGATACCAGATTATTCAATCGCTTTATGCCTTAGGTCCAGGCGGTCTGTTTGGAGTGGGGCTTGGACGGGGGCGGCAGAAACTCTTTTTCCTGCCTGAACCGCATAGTGATTTTATTTTTGCGGTAATCGGCGAGGAATTGGGCTTTATCGGCACGAGCAGCGTGCTGCTGCTATACTTGCTCTTGTTGTGGCGCGGGTTTAAAGTGGCGCTCATGGCTCCCGACTCTTTCGGCAGCCTGCTTGCTACGGGGATTACGGCCATGATTGGCGTGCAGGCGCTGATCAATATTGGTGTAGTTACAGGCTCTATCCCGGTTACCGGCATAAATCTGCCGTTAATCAGCGCAGGCGGTTCTTCGCTGTTCTTTACTTTAAGCAGTATCGGTATTTTACTGAATATTTCTAAATACTCCAGGTAAAGGGGTTGATTTGCCGTGCGTATATTGTTTGCCGGTGGCGGCACCGGCGGCCATATTTATCCGGCTTTAGCTCTGGCGCGCCATCTGGTCGACACAGAGCGGGCAGAAGTCTTGTTTGTGGGGACGGAGCACGGCATGGAAAAGGAGCTGATTCCGGCAGCCGGCTTTAGGCTGGAAACAATTCCGGTGGTGGGTATGAAGAGGCGCTTCTCTCTGCAAACGGGACGAGCAGTGTTTTTGGCAGCTGCGGCAGTGTTTGCCGCAGGGCGGTTAATCAGGCTGTTTAAGCCGGATCTGGTGGTGGGCACAGGGGGTTATGTCGCCGGCCCGGTAGTGCTGGCAGCTTTTTTGTTGCGGATACCTACAGTTATACATGAACAAAATTCCATTCCCGGGCTGACAAATATTTTGCTCTCCCGTATTGCCGGACGAGTTTGTCTGAGCTTTCCCGGCACGGAAGAATATTTTCCGCGGACGGCACGGATGGTGTTTACCGGGAATCCGCGGGCCTCAGAGGCAGCTTCTGCCAGCGGAAAAGGGGCAAATGATGTGCTCCTGCGGCCGCAGAGACCTGTATTTTTATGTGTGGGTGGCAGCCACGGAGCGGCTAAGCTTAACCAGGCTTTCTCTGAGGCAGTGGTGCAGGTGTTGGCTGCCGGTGACGCTCAGGCAGTCTATATTACGGGGAAGCGTTACTTCGCTGAGCTTGCAGCAAAACTTGCTCCGCTGACCATCCGTTTCCCAAATCGTCTGCATATTTTGCCATATCATCCTGACTTGCCGGAACTGCTGAGAAAAACCGACTTGTTAATCTGTCGAGCCGGTGCCACCACTTTGGCAGAAATTACCGCATTAGGTGTGCCGGCGGTATTGGTGCCGTCTCCCAATGTAACGAATAATCACCAGGAACATAATGCCGAGTTTCTTGCGGAGAGGGGCGCAGCCGTCTTGCTGAAAGAGAGCCATTTAAGCGGTCAGACTTTGGCTGAGCTGTTGATAGAGCTGCTTGCCGATGAAAAACGCTTAAAGGAGATGGCTGCGGCAAGTCGGGTGCTTGGTGTGCCGGACGCCGCTGAACGAATGGCCGAGATAATACGCAAGTTGAAAGAATAAAAACACACTACAGCCGCCTTTGCATATTATAAATTACGCTACCGGTACGGCGCATGGAGGCATGGATGAGAAAGACAGCGGAAAAAATTGCGGCTCAGGTAAGCGGGATAGTCCGAACTGACGAAGTATTGTCCCGTCATACCTCGTTTAAAATCGGCGGACCTGCAGATTTATTCGTAGAACCGCTGACAATGACGGAATTGGTGACTGTGCTGTCAACTCTGCGGCAGGAGGAGATACCGCTTTATCTGCTTGGCAGCGGCACAAATTTGTTGGTCAGCGATGCGGGGTACCGCGGTGCGGTGGTGCGGCTGGCCGGTGAGTTTAAGCAGTTTGTCTACGGAGACTGCTGTGTGGAGTCAGGGGCGGCAGTGCCGCTGGCCCGGCTGGCTAGTGAAAGCAGCCAGCGCGGCTTGGCAGGACTTGATTTTGCCGCCGGCATACCCGGTACGGTGGGCGGCGCTTTAGTAATGAATGCGGGCGCACATGGTTCTGCCATCAGCGATGTGCTGACTGAAGCGCTGATTCTCGATGAAAAGCTGAGCCTACATAGTCTTGCTGCGGGGGATCTAGGCTTGTCTTACCGCAAAAGCAACATTACATCCGGTTCTGTAGTCTGCCGGGTCAAACTGCGACTTTCGCAGGGGAAAAGGGAAGTAGAGCTAAAAAAATGCGGTCAGCACCTTCGTTTCCGCCGGGAACACCAACCGCTCCAACCTAATGCCGGCAGTATTTTTAAAAACCCGCCGCATGATTCCGCCGGGCGTCTGATTGAAGCCGCCGGTTTAAAGGGGCGGCGAGTTGGTGGAGCTATGATCTCTGAGCTGCACGCCAATTTTATTGTTAACTGCGGTAATGCCAGCGCCGCCGATGTCTGGTTTCTGCTGGAAATGGCCAGGGAAGAAGTGGCAAAACAGTTTGGCGTAAATCTGGAACTGGAGATTCGCTTGCTTGGTTATTAAGCAGGAAGGTGAAAAAAATGGAGAAATATATAATTCGCGGTGGCAAACGGTTAGAGGGCGTTGTGAGAGTAGGTGGAGCAAAAAACTCCATTCTGCCGATCCTTGCCGCCGTTCTATTAAATAAGAAAAGTGAAGAAATAATTCTTACTAATGTGCCGCGGATTCGCGATGTGGCTAAAATGGTGGAAATTCTGCGCAGTCTCGGGGTGAGTGTCACCTGGAGCGGCAGTAACATGGCTGTCTCCACGAGTAATGTGCACAGTTACCTGATTGATGAAAAGCTGATGAGAGAAATGCGTTCCACCGTTTTTCTTATGGGAGCGCTGCTCGGCCGTTTCGGCGAGGTCTGTATTTCTCGTCCCGGCGGCTGTGCTATCGGCCATCGTCCCATCGGTTTGCACTTAAAGGGTCTTACCGCATTAGGCGTTCAGTTTCGCGAGCAGCAGCAGGGCTATCTGCACGGCAGCAGCGTGCGCCTGACGGGTGCAGATATTCATCTTGACTATCCCAGCGTGGGTGCAACGGAAAATATTATGTTGGCAGCCGTCTATGCTCATGGTCTGACGACAATTGCCAATGCCGCAAAAGAACCGGAAATTGTTGATTTGCAAAACTTCTTAAACAAGATGGGTGCCAGAGTAAAGGGGGCGGGGACTGACCAAATCAGGGTGGAAGGAGTCTCGCAATTAGCCAGCGTGGAATATAGCGTCATTCCGGATAGAATTGTGGCAGGCACGCTGATGATGGCAGTGGCAGCCAGCGGCGGAGATGTTATTCTGGAAAAACTGATTCCTGCTCATCTGGAGGCGGTAACAGCAAAGCTGCGGGAGGCAGGTGTGCAAATCAGGGAAGAAAATGATCGTCTGCGGATACTAGGGGCGGCTCGACCCGAGGCGGTTGAATTTGTCCGGACTCTGCCCTATCCAGGCTTTCCCACCGACTTGCAGGCGCAAATGATGGCGCTTTTGACGCGGGCCAGAGGGAGCAGCATTATTGTAGAAAGCGTCTTTGAGTCGCGCTTTAAGCATGTGGGCGAGTTGAATCGCATGGGTGCCAGTATTATTGTCGCTACCGATAACCGCACCGCCATTGTTAATGGCGTGAAAAAATTGACAGGCGCGACTGTTGCCGCTTCTGATCTGCGGGCCGGCGCCGCCCTGGTGGTGGCAGGACTATCGGCCGAGGGCGAAACAATCGTGGAAGGGCTGGAACATATCAAGCGTGGTTATGAAAATCTTGAGGGCGATCTAAATAAGATCGGAGCAGACATTAGGAGGGTTGGCGGGCTGTAATCTGCAGACGTCAACCTTGCCGCTTATTGTTTGGAGGAAGAACTAGATGGACAAGAAGCACTGGGCAAGGCCGGTTCAAGTCAGAAAGAAATCTTCGCTTCCGCCGGAAAAAGCGCGGCAGTTTAAGCGGCGCTTATTGGCAGCTTTGCTTTTTTTTGTTGTTCTGTGGACAATCCTCAGCTTTATCGGTTCCGACTTTTTCAGTATTAGCGCAATCGCCGTTTACGGTAACACATACACTCCGGAAAAAGAAATACGCCTGGCGCTTACAGTGGCTGAGGGAGATAATATTTGGCGATTGAATAAGGCGCAGCAGGCGGCAAAGCTCAAAACGATTCCCAGAATAGAAAGCGCGCGGGTGACTCGCGAGCTACCAAATAGGTTAAGGGTGGATATTAAGGAAAAGAGGGCGCTGGTCCTCGTCCCATATAATGGATATTTATTAGAAATGGGCAGTGACGGCATGGTGCTCGCCACAACGCAAAATCCACATAACTATAATATCCCCATGCTGACAGGGTTGGCCCCGCTGGAGCTGTCGGTAGGTGAAATGCTGCTAAACGGCCCTCAGTTGCAGGAAGTGGTGCAGGCGCTTGATGCTCTGAGCGCGGCAGGAGTAAATGTCTCCGAGCTGAATTTTGCCGCGCCTGATAAATTAGTGCTGATTACTATGGATGGATTCACAGTTTGGTTGGGAGAGGGCGGACACAGCGAAAAAGTGGCTTTGCTTGTGCAGATTATGGGTCAGCTGCAGGGGCGGCAGGGCGAGGGATACATAGATTTGCGGGTTCCGGAGGCTCCCGCTTTTAATACTTTGGCAGAAGAAAAAACACAAAAGTAATTACTCACCGATAAATAAAACTGCTTAGAAACCGCCATCTGCGTTGTTGCTCCTGCGGCCCTCACTCCGACGTACGCCCGGTACGCCTCCGTTCCGGTCCTCGTCGCGCCTAGCATCTGACGATTTCTAAGCAGTTAGCGTCATACGATGGCTTGAGCAGTTACACGCAAAAAACAATTAATCTAAAAAAAGGGAAAAGAACAGTCTTGTGGAATAAGAAAACAGTGAACAAGAGGGGCGAGGGGATGCTATTGTGGTTAAACGGAATCTGGTCTGCGGAATGGATATCGGAACCTCACATGTCCGAGCCATTATCGGCGAGATAAATGGTGACGGTTCCATCAATATAATCGGTGTTGGGACAAGCCCGTCGGAAGGACTGAAAAAAGGTGTCATTGTCGATTTGGATAAGACTGTGACATCAATTAAGCGCGCTGTGGAAGATGCCGAACGAATGGTAGGCACGGCGATACCTTCCGTTTTTTTAGGTATTGTGGGCTCCCAGGTAGGGCTTGTTAACAACCGCGGCGTGGTAGCCGTTTCAGGCGCAGATAAAGAAATCAGTGAAGATGATGTGGAACGCGTTTTACAGGCTGCACGGGTAATAGCCCTTCCGCCGGACCGTGAAATTATTGATGTCTTGCCGCGGGAATATATTGTCGATGGTTATGACGGAATCCGTGACCCGGTGGGGATGGTCGGCGTACGTTTGGAAGTAGACGCTATGATTATTACGGGTATGGTCACATCCATTCGTAATCTGGTGCGCTGTGTGGAGCGGGCCGAGCTAGAGATTGACGGTATGGTGCTCAGTTCTTTGGCCAACGCGGAGATTGCCCTTTCGCGCGATGAGAAGGAACTGGGTTCGGTATTAATTGATATTGGGGGAGGCACCACGGAAGTGGCAGTCTTTCAAAATGGGCATATCAAAAATATTGCTGTAATCCCTGTGGGGGGTGACTACATAACTAATGATATTGCAGTCGGCCTGCGCACCACAATCCAGATGGCGGAAAAGCTTAAACTGGAACACGGAGTAGCTCTGGCTGGCCTGGTGCCGGAGAATGCCACAACGGAATTACCTCAACTGTCCGGAAAAGATGTGCGCAAAGTGACCATCCGGGAGCTGGGAATGATTATTGAGCCACGCCTAGTGGAAATTATGCACATGGCAGCGAAGGAACTGGACAAGATGGGTTACCGAGAGCCCTTGCCGGCGGGAGTTGTGCTGACAGGCGGAGTCTCGTTGACGCGCGGTATTGCGGAGCTGAGTGAAGAGGTGTTCAGGGCTCCTGTCCGTGTCGCTCAGCCTGGTTATGTGGGGGTGAAAAGTCCGATTTATTCCACAGCGGTAGGAATCATCCACTATGTGCAGCATGCGCATATGTTTGTGGCACGAGACCAGCGGGGAGGGCGTAAGGCTTTGCCGGGTTTTTTGCAGAGAGTTAAAGCTTGGTTCATTGAAATGTTTGATTAATTTGTCTGCGGGGAAGGGGATGCTTTGCGTTGATTGAATTTGATCTTGAAATGGAACAATTTGCCCAGATAAAAGTTATAGGTGTGGGCGGGGGCGGCAGCAATGCTGTTAATCGCATGATCGCCGCCGGACTGCGCGGCGTGGAATTTATTTCGGTAAACACGGACGCGCAAGCGTTATATTTAGCTAATTCAGAGTGCAAATTGCAAATCGGTGAGAAGTTAACAAAGGGGCTTGGAGCAGGGGCAAATCCAGAAATCGGTGCACAGGCTGCCGAGGAAAGCAGAGAAGAGATTAAGCAGGCGCTTAAGGGTGCCGACATGGTGTTTGTTACGGCTGGGATGGGCGGCGGCACCGGAACGGGTGCTGCTCCAATCATCGCGGAAGTGGCTCGGGAGCTAGGGGCGCTGACAGTCGGAGTGGTGACTAAGCCCTTTACTTTTGAGGGACGGAGGCGGGCTGCAGCTGCGGAAAGAGGGATCGGCCTGCTCAAAGAAAAAGTTGATACATTGATTACCATTCCTAATGATAGGTTGCTGCAAGTAGTCGATAAGCGGACGCCAATCTTAGAAGCATTCCGCATAGCTGACGATGTTCTCCGCCAGGGGGTGCAGGGTATCTCTGATCTGATTGCCGTTCCCGGCCTGATTAACTTGGATTTTGCCGATGTGAAAACGATTATGAAAGAAACAGGCGCTGCTCTCATGGGGATCGGGGTCGGTACCGGAGACAACAGAACTGTGGAAGCAGCAAAAAAAGCTATTGCCAGCCCATTGCTGGAAACCTCAATTGACGGCGCCCGCGGCGTTCTCTTAAACATTACGGGAGGCGTGAATTTAAGCCTTTTTGAAGTTAATGAGGCAGCCGATATTGTGGCTGAAGCAGCCGACCCGGATGCTAACATTATCTTCGGTGCCGTTATCGACGAAAGCCTGGATGATGAAGTGCGCATCACCGTAATTGCCACCGGCTTTGACCACCGCGCATCAGAACGCAAACAAATTATTGAAGAGTTAACCCAGAGATCTTTTTCCTCCGATGATATTGATATTCCTGCATTCCTGCGCCGCAAGCGCTGAGTCGGTTGCAGCCGTAATTATCATAAGGCGAATTTTTCAGACAATGCGCCAATTATTTCGTAGTTGGCGGAGAAGACAATTTTTAAGTTGAACTCCGGCAGATAAATTGTGAGAAGATAAAGGCTAGGGACAGACAATGTCTCCCTGGCTTTTGTTTTTTCTTTTGGCAGTGCATCCCTATAACTTACTATCCCCTCTCCCTCTGGGAGAGGGTTAGGGTGAGGGCTAATGTTTTTGAGTTCGACACCAGTTTATGACAAATTATTATGGGAAGCTGCTTTATAATCAGACATAGAGGGAAGAGAATTTGCATATACATTAACGGTTTGTCCAGCTTTTGGGCGGTGAAAAGATGTATCTGGAGGATTTGCTTGCATTAAATTTTCTGATGAATACAGTATTGCTCTATCTTGCGGCGCGGCTGACCGGGCGCAGGCTGCAGGGCGGACGGCTAATGGCCGGCGGATTTTTTGCGGCGCTCTATAGCCTGATTATTTTTTTGCCGTCCGCCGACTTCGCCTATACTTGGGCGGGAAAAATCGTGGCGTCTATCCTGATTATTGTTTTTACTTTTAGGCCGAAACGTTTGCTGGAAGGTTTTCGTTTGTGCGTTGCCTTTTTTCTATCCTCTTTCTTTCTGGCAGGAACTGTCTTTGCGCTATATTTTTTTGGTGACGCGCCGGCTATGGTACGGGGAGGCGTGTTCTATTTGACAGCGCCGCGTCCTGGGCTGCTCTTCGGTGGTGTCTTGGTATCATTACTGCTTCTGGCGGGGGTTTGGCATTTTAGTGAGCGGCAGCGCAGAAGTAAAAACCTCCGCTTTCGTGTGACCATTAAGTGCGGGGAAAAAAGCGCTGAAGCCGCGGGATTGCTAGACACAGGAAACCATTTGCGTGACCCGCTTTCAGGGCGGCCGCTGTGTGTGGCAAGCTACAAAGCTGTGGAAGTTCTGCTGCCGGCAGTCTTGCGGCAAGCCTATCGGCGGGCGGCAGACCCGGTGAGTGCGCTGGCAGAGTTAAGCGGTGCCGAAGCTGTTCGCTACGGCGTGACCCCTTTTCGCTCCTTGGAGAACGCCGGCGTGCTTGTTACTTTCCGACCTGATCTGGTGGTTCTGGAGGGGACGGGAGTGAGGAAGGAGTGTGGATGTATCGTTTTCGCTATTTCGGCTAAGGCGCTGTCTTTGGACAATGAGGCGGAAGTCTTGCTTAATCCGGCAATTATGGATTTTATGGGAGGTGTAGGCCATTGAAATGCTTAGTCCACTGGCGGTTGAAACTGAGGCTGCTCGTTCTGCGTCTCATGCGGCGTCTGGGGTTGGAATTTCTCCCGGAAGTCTATTATGTTGGCAGTTCGGAGATATTGCCGCCGCCCTTGTCCCAAGATGAAGAAGTATTTTTGGTTGAAAAACTAAAAAGCGGTGACTTTGCAGTCAAAACAGTGCTGATCGAACGTAACCTGCGCCTCGTGGTCTATATTGCCAGAAAGTTTGAGAATACCGGTATCCATGTGGATGATTTGGTTTCCATCGGGACAATCGGTTTGATTAAGGCTGTGAACACTTTTGATCCATACAAAAACATTAAACTCGCCACTTATGCTTCAAAATGCATTGAAAATGAGATTTTAATGTTCCTGCGACGGAATAATAAAATAAAATCCGAAGTTTCGTTTGATGAGCCGCTAAATGTGGACTGGGATGGTAATGAGCTGCTGCTCTCCGACGTGTTGGGTACCGAAAATGATTTGGTTTTGAAAGGCATAGAGGCAGAAGTAGAACGCACCTTGCTCTACAGTGCCATTGAAAAATTAAACAGACGTGAAAAGCGAATTATGGAATTGCGATTCGGCCTTCTAGGTCAGCAGGAAAGGACGCAAAAAGAAGTGGCCGGCTTGCTGGGAATTTCTCAATCGTATATTTCACGGCTTGAAAAGCGCATAATTAAGCGTTTAAAGAAAGAAATTAAGAAGATGGAGTAGTGGGAAGATGAGTTGCGTGGACTGCGCTACTGCATAAAAAGATCCTCTCAGGAAATACTGCATTTATAAAGGCGGGTATTTTTATTCCAGGCAATTTTAAACTGGGAGGGGAACAGTTTGATTAATAAGGTGGAAATATGCGGTGTCAATACAGCAAAATTACCTGTGCTAAAAAGTGATGAAATGCGCCGTCTTTTCACTCTCTTTCGCCAAGGTGATGAGTCGGCCCGCGAGAAGCTGGTCAACGGAAATCTGCGTCTCGTGCTGAGCGTGATTCAGCGCTTTAACAACCGTGGCGAATATGTGGACGATTTGTTTCAGGTTGGCTGCATTGGCCTGATTAAGGCAATAGATAATTTTGATTTAAGTCAAAATGTCAAGTTTTCTACTTATGCGGTGCCGATGATTATCGGTGAAATTCGGCGCTACCTGAGGGACAATAATCCAATCCGTGTTTCACGGTCATTACGGGATATAGCCTACAAAGTTTTGCAAATTAGGGATATTTTGGCGAACCGTTTCGGGAGAGAGCCAAATATCAATGAAATTGCCAAAGAGTTAGATTTGAAGCGGGAAGATGTTGTTTTTGCGTTAGATGCAATCCAAGAGCCGGTTTCTCTCTTTGAGCCCATTTATCAAGATGGCGGTGATCCGATTTTTGTGATGGATCAGATTGCGGATGATAAAAGCCAAGATGAAAAGTGGCTGGAAATATTAGCAATTAAAGAAGCGCTGCAGAAGTTAAATGAACGGGAAAAATTAATCTTGACATTAAGATTTTATCGCGGCAAGACACAGATGGAAGTGGCTGATGAAATCGGGATTTCTCAAGCGCAAGTTTCACGCCTGGAAAAAGCAGCACTCGGACATTTGAGTAAGCATGTACAGTAAAGGAGGTGGAGAAAGTGCGTACAAAGAGTATAGGCAAAAGAAGTTTGAGTCTACTTATGTTCTTTGTCCTCCTGGCAGTGTTTCTGTTTCCCTCCGCCGAACCGCTTCAGGCGTTTAACCAGTCCAACTTGATTAGGGTTTCTGAAATACGGGAAGTGGACGGGCAGCTTTTTTACAGGCGCTTCGCTCCGGTTACCGATATGATGCCGTAAGGCAAAAATCGTTAAAGAAGAGGCTCTTGCTTGTTTGCTTGCCTGTCGATCAGTTAATGTCGGCAGGTTTTTTGCGCTTTATTTTTTATTGTTAACCTGCCACTAACCCTCTCCCGGGGGGCTGATCGAGAGACACACTTACCACGGGATGAGACAGCGAAGTATTCCGGGTAATGCAGTCTTTCTCAGCTGCTCCGCTCGCACGTTCTCGCAGCTGCGAACGGTCACTCTCGCTAACATGCCAAAACCTTTGGGCTTACTGCATGTGAACCATTGGCATGTCTTAACGCTGCGAATTCCCGTTCGCTAAACGCTGCTGACACTTAACGCTCGCTTCCGCATTCTGTGAAAGTATACAATATCTGCAAGGGTTTAGTGAAGGTATAATTAGCGTGAGGGTATAGGCGAGAAGCATGGCTCAACAAAGTGAAGGGCCAGTTGCTAATTGGACTGTTTAAAGCCGGATGGCAATCATATACTGATAGAAATCAAAAAACAGGAGTGGTGTTTGATGATAAAAATTTCGGAGATGAGGAACCGGGATGTGGTCAATATCGCTGATGGCAGAAGGTTGGGGGTGATTTGCGATTTAGATCTTGACCTGGACAATGGCCGAATTGTCGCAATTATTGTGCCAAGTTCAAACCGCTTTTTCAGCTTCTTTAGCAGCGGACGCGATTATCTGATTCCCTGGGAGAATATTGTAAAAATCGGTGTTGATACTATCCTTGTCGAAATCAAGGAGACAGGGTATCGTAACCGCTAAATTTGCTTTTGACATACAACATCTGGTGTTGTATAATTGTACCAGCACTAGATATAGTGCTTGGGTAAAGGAGGCCAGAGCCAGATGAGATGCCCTTTCTGTGGGTGTGTTGAGAGCCGGGTGATTGATTCTCGGTCTACCGATGAGGGCGGTGCCGTCCGCCGCCGGCGTGAGTGTACAGCTTGTGAAAAACGTTTTACCACCTATGAAAAGTTGGAGGAGTCTCCGATTATTGTGGCAAAGCGGGATGGCAGCAGGCAAATTTTTGAGCGCGGCAAAATTTTAAACGGCCTGATTTATGCCGGAGGCAACCGGAAGATTCCGCTCAGTGTGTTTGAGGATCTGGTCGATGAAGTCGAGCGTGAATTGCGTAACAGTTTCCATCACGAAGTGGCCTCAGATGAAATCGGACAACGGGTGTTGGCTAAGCTTCGCGAGATAGATGAAGTCGCTTATGTGCGTTTTGCTTCTGTCTACCATAAGTTTAAAGATATTAATGATTTTAGAGAAGCTCTAAAGAATATGCCAAAAAAAGAAAGCTAAGTAAATAGTGACCGAGAGCGGAGGGACATAAGAGGATGTTTGTGGAAATCAAGAAGCGTGACGGCCGTGTTGTTCCATTTAATGCTGAAAAAATTACAGAAGCCATTTTGAAGGCTGCCAGGGCTGTGGGTGGCGAAAACCGTAAAATCGCTGAGAGCCTGACTAAGCAGGTTGTGGTTGAACTTACGAAATTGGGCTATAATGGGATTATTCCCGCCGTTGAAGATGTTCAGGATACTGTGGAAAAAGTTCTCATAGAAAATGGACATGCCCGGACGGCAAAAGCATACATACTTTATCGTGACCGTCGGAGCCGCATTCGTGAAGGTAAATCGGATTTAATGGATACGGTCAAGGAAATTTTAGTGGAAACAAACCGGGAAAACGCTAATGTGTCTAATTCACCTTCCGCCAAAATGCTGCAAATTGCCAGCGCCGCCAGTAAGAGATATTATCTGACCAACCTTTTGCCTGAAGAGTTTGCCAATGCCCATACGAGCGGGGCGCTTCATATTCATGACCTTGATTATTACGGCAAGACGCTCAACTGCTTGCAGGTGGACTTAACAAAGTTGTTAACTGAAGGGTTTAACACCGGTTACGGTTTTGTCCGGCCGCCCAAGAGAGTGGCGTCTGCTGCTGCTCAGGCTGCCATTATTTTGCAGAGCAATCAGAATGATATGTTCGGCGGCCAGAGCTTTCCCCATTTTGACCGTTCGATGGCGGAAGTTGTCAAGACTATGGCGGCTGTGCCGTCTGAGGAAGAAGTCTTCCAGGCAATGGAGGGTTTGGTATATAATCTTAACACGATGCATTCACTGAGTGGTAACGAGCGAATCTGGATTTTGGACAAACAGGTCGGCGAGTTTTCAACACGCTCCATGGAAGAGTTCCACAGGACGTTTGAGGAAGGCCGTTATCAGGCGTTGAGCGTGAATTACAGGACAGGTGCCACGGAAATAAAGGATATTACCGCCAGTATCAGGCATAAGAACTTTAATAAGATATTCCATGTGAAGCTGAAGTCCGGACAGAAAGTTGCTGTGACAGATAATCATTCTGTGATGACAATCGGGGACAGCGGAAAGATTGAAACTGCGGTTCCTTCCCGTCTGCGCCGTGCGCTGGTTCCCAGGGAGTTGCAGTTAGTGAAAGACAAAATTGTTTTTGACCTGACAAAATACCCGGCGTCAGTCAAATATGAGCTGGACAGCTTGGCGCTTACGCCGGCATTGGCTAAAGTGATGGGGCTATATGCGGCAGAAGGCTCAGTGGATGCTTCAACTCTCTACCTTGCCCTTTTCAACAGTGAACTGGAAACAGAGGCTTTAAGTCTGCTTAGAGAAATTCATCCGGGATTTTCCGTACGGCTTCGTGTGGCAAAGGGAAAAACTCGTGATCTGGCTTGTAATGTCGGACAGCGCTTTGCAGCTTTTTTGGCTGATAAATGCGGGCGGGGGGCAGTAAATAAGCGTGTGCCGGGTGAGTTGTTTTTTGCCGGTGAGGCGTATGTCAGAGCATTTTTGGACGGATACCTTTCCGGAGACGGGACGGTTGGCGCTAACAGGGTTGTTGCCGGTACCGTTTCGAGAGAATTGCGGGACGGTATCCAGCTGCTGTATATGAAGCTTGGTGTTCCGGTATCTCTACGTGATATGTTGCCACAGAGTAATTTTGCAACAGCGCATCAGCGGTATATGGTATCTGCTGGTGGATATTATCTTGGCAATCTGGCGCTAAGCGGAGGAAAAGGCGGCAAACTGTCTGAAGCGATCGGTGTCAAAGGCGAGCAAACACCATATGATTACGAGTTTTTACGCCAGATGATTAAAGATGTATATGGTGTGTTCTGTGGAAATGCGTATAACTACAGAATTAAACCGCAATATCTGGAAAGTATAGCAAAAGACTTGATCGGCCGTATTCTGGAGGATCATGAGAAAGAAAGCATCGGGCAAATAGCTCGCGAACAATTCTGGTTTGACAGTCTGGCGGATATGCTGCCGCAGATCCAGTCAACAGAAAAATATCATTTGCTTAAAAAGCTTAACAGCCGGCAGTTGCCCCGTTTCAGCAAATATTTGCCCGTGTTTTATCCTTATGAAGAAATGCTGTCGCGTTTCTTTTTGCCTAAAACAGTCTGTAACGAGAGCGGCAGCAGGATTGACAACAGTTGCCAGAGTCCTGCCCTTGTTATGGCTTGGGCACGCATGATTCTGGCACAAAACGACAAGATGGTTTCTCTTTTAGAAGTGCTCAACAGGGTTCTTAGGTTATGGCCGATGCAGGTCAGCGAACTTCAGGAAGCACCGCACGAGGAGTTTGTCTACGATATTTCGGTAAGTGATAACGAAAATTTTCTGACAGCGGAAGGTATCTTTGTTCATAACTCCCGCGCAGGCGCACAGGTCCCTTTTTCCTCACTTAATGTAGGGACTGACACGTCGGAGGTGGGCAGAGCGATAACCCGTTCTATTCTGCGGGCCTTTGACCGCGGTTTGGGCAACGGAGAGAGCCCTATCTTTCCCAACCTGGTCTTTAGGACGAAAAAAGGTGTGAATATGGAGCCCAGTGACCCGAACTTTGATTTGTTCAAATTGGCACAAAGAGTGGCCGCTAAACGCTTGAATCCAACCTTTAGTTTTATGGATACAACCTTTAATTTGAAATACGGGGAAGAAGTAGCATATATGGGTTGTCGTACGCGGGTGATCGGCAACCGCCATGGCGAAGAACGGTCTGCCGGCCGGGGAAATATTGCTCCCGTTTCTCTGAATTTGCCGCGTCTTGCACTGCAGGCACGGGATGTGAATCTGTTTTTTGTGGAACTTGATCGTTTGCTGCGTGTGGGAGCCCGTCAACTGTTGCACCGTTTTGAAATCCTGGGTAATCTGCGTGTACGAGATCTGCCGTTTTTAATGGGCCAAAAATTGTATATGGATTCGGATAAGCTGGGGTTGGACGACTCCATTAAAGAGGTGATTAAGCATGGCACGCTGGCAGTCGGCTTTATCGGGCTGGCGGAGACATTGCAGGCTTTAATCGGCAAGCATCACGGGGAGGATCGGGAGGCTCAGGAGTTAGGCTTAAAAATTATTTCCCATATGAGTAAACGGCTGGAGCAGTTTTCCGAAGAATTTGACTTAAACTTTACGCTGGTGGCTACGCCGGCAGAGGGTCTCTCCGGGCGCTTTGTTAAAATGGATCGTGATCTTTACGGCTTGATTCCCAAAGTAACAGATAAAGAGTATTATTCAAACTCATTTCATATCCCTGTGAACTACTGTATGTCTCTTTTTGATAAGCTTTCTTTAGAAGGAGAATATCATAAATACTGTAACGCCGGGCATATTTCTTACGTGGAGTTGGATGCGCCGCCCGGGGAAAACGTAGAAGCGGTTGAGGAAATTATTTCCCAAATGGCTGTTTCCGACATCGGTTATGGCGGAATCAATTATCCCATCGATGAGTGCCGCAGCTGCGGATATAGCGGGATTGTCTCCAGCTGCTGTCCCGGATGCGGTGGCAGCGAGGTGCGCCGGATTCGGCGGATTACCGGTTATCTTTCCACAGATGATCGTTTTAATAGCGCCAAGCAGGCGGAATTGCGCGACAGAAAGACGCACTGCAGTTAGAAACCTATACTTATTGCGTGGCAATGATAAGCTCTGAGCAAGGAGGGCGGGCATGAAACTAAAACTTGCAGGTCTCAAACATTATAGTGTGGTTGACGGACCGGGGATAAGAACGGCAGTTTTCCTTCAGGGCTGCCCGCATTTTTGTCCCGGTTGCCACAATCCGCAGACACAGGATTCTGCAGGGGGAAGCTGGCTGGCTGTCACTAAGCTGGCGGCAGAAATTGCTGCTGACCGTAGGGTGCGGGGCGTGACCTTCTCCGGTGGCGAACCGTTTGCCCAGGCAGAGCCGTTAGTTATACTCGCGGAAATTCTAAAGAAAGCCGGATGCCATTTATTAATTTATTCCGGATATACCTATGAACAATTAAAGGAAAAGGCATTATCCGATAATGCCACGGCAGCATTGCTTGCTGCGGGAGACCTGTTGATTGACGGGCCGTTTCTCTTGGCTGAGCGTGATATTTCGCTCACATACCGTGGTTCGCGGAACCAACGGATTATTGATTTGCCCGCTGCAATGCAGACCGGTGCACCGGTTCTCTCGCCGTTGCACTTTCGCGGGCAGGAGCAGATGTATGGCTAAGGAAGAAATTAGAACAACCGGAGATATCAACTATCTGACTTTTGAAAATCTGACTGACGGCGAAGTCCTGCATGCCTTTACCCTTCGCCATGGAGGTGTAAGCGCGGCACCATACGATACATTAAATCTTGGTGCCCATGTGGGGGACGAACCGGCGGCTGTAAGAAAAAACCGGGATGTGCTGGCAAAAGCTTTGGGATATCAAGCCCATCAAGTGGTTTCGGGGCAGCAGACCCATGGCATTAACATCGAGCTGGTTACGGCAGGAAACGGTCTTTCCGCCTGCGAGTTTACGGAAACTGCGCTGCCGGATACAGACGGCCTAATCTGTCTCGAACCGAATGTGGTTTTGCTGGCATATGCGGCTGATTGTACCATTCTTTATTTCTTCGATCCGCACAGGCGTTGCATCGGGCTGGCACATGCCGGCTGGCGAGGCGCAGTGGCCGGCATGGCGTCAGCCATGGTGGAGGCTATGGGCCGACTTGGTTGCCGGCGCCAAAACATCCGTGTGGCGCTATCGCCCTCAATCGGGCCATGTTGTTATCAAGTCGGCGATAATGTGGCACGTGAAGCGGCTGGCCACCTGAGCCGGGATGTGCTTTTGCCCGGCAAGGACGGACTCTATTTTGACTTGCCGGGGTATCATCTGCGGCTGTTGCAGGAAGCCGGTATTAGGGCAAAGAATATTATTAGCAGCCGCTATTGTACAAGCTGCCATCAGCAGTATTTTTTTTCCTACCGCTCAGCCGGCGGCAGAACAGGGCGGATGGCCGGAATTCTTGCTTTGACGCCAAGCAGGAAGGCGGTAACATGAAAAGAAAAAAAAGATTTCACGTAGTTCCCGGCAGAGGGAAGAAAAAAGGCATGAGGGAAAAGTTTCTCCGTGGAATTTTAATGCTGGCGGTGACAATATTTGCATTGCAGGCAGCCTATTTTCTTGCCGGAAGCAGACTGGCCGGTTTGCTGCTCAAAACCGTCGTCAGTGAGGAAAGTGTGTTGGAGCAGCTTGTTTCAGTTAGCGGGGTAATTGTACGGGACGAACGTGTGGTGGCGGCGCCGGTTAGCGGCACTGTCCGCTGGGTAGCTGTCGCCGGAGCGCGGTTGGCGGCAGGAGCTAGTGTGGCCAAGATTTATACCGGCGATGGCGGTGTGCAAAATGTTGCTGCGCCAATGTCAGGCGTAATGATTCCTGTGCTTGACGGACTTGAAGGCGCGCTGCAACCCGGCGACTTGGAGAGGATTGATGCGGCAGAAGTTCGTAAGCTGGCAAAAAAAATCCAGGCCGTGCCGGAGGGTGCTGAAGTAAAGCAGGGTTCGATTTTTTTCAAGATGGTAAACAATTTTAGCTGGTATTATGTCGTAGACTTGTCCAGAGATGATTTTGCACTGCTGACGCCGCAAAGAAACCGCTTGCGGTTCGCTTTCTCTCCGGAAGAAGAAGTGTCGGCTTCATGGGAGGTGTTGAAGGAAGATGAAGATACTGTCCGTTTGGCGTTTGCGCTAAGTGAGGATGTGGAAGGCTCCTTTGTCGAGCGGCTTAGTGATGCGGAAATTGTGGTGAGCAGAATCACTGGTTTTGTCCTGCCATCATCAGCGCTGGTTTCGCGGGGAGCTGAAAGAGGTGTCTACATTCTTGAAAAGTCGGTAGTGAGCTATCTTCCTGTCAAGGTGTTGGGCGAGGTGGGGGAGAATGTGGTGATAGAGGGTGTAAGGAGCGGAAGAACGGTGATAAAAAATCCGTCTCTAGTCAGGGAAGGACAGCGCCTATGAGCAGTTTAGCGGTACGGCTAAATGATGTCCGGATGCGCATGGCTCGCGCGGCGCAGCACAGCCGTCGTGACGGCGTGGGCATGGTGGCAGTAACGAAAACGGTCGCGACTGGAATCATTGCTGAGGCGATAGCTCTGGGTTTGACAGATTTCGGAGAAAATCGCGTACACGAGGCGCGGCCGAAAATAGAAGTATTTCCAGCCGTCGAGTGGCATTTTATCGGACGCCTGCAAACTAACAAGGTAAAGGATGTCGTGGGCCGGTTTAAGCTGATTCATTCTCTGGACCGCTGGCGCTTGGCAGAGGCATTGCAGCAAGAGGCGCAAGCGCAGAACGTGCAGGTTAGTGTGCTGATTCAAGTCAATCTGGCTGGCGAAGGGCAAAAGGGGGGAATCTCTCCCGTAGAGCTTGACGACTTTCTCTTGGCTGCGACTGATTTGCCGCGAGTGCGGGTGGAAGGCCTGATGGCAATCCCGCCATACACGGCAGATCCGGAGGAAGCCCGCCCCTATTTCCGGGAAATGTTCCGCTTGTTCAGCAAATGCCGAATGCCCGGCGGAGCAATGAAGCTATTATCTATGGGAATGTCTAATGATTTTGAAGCGGCAATTGAAGAAGGCGCCAATCTGATCCGGGTGGGCAGCTTGCTGTTTGACAGAGAAAAATATAGTCAGGAGGAATGAAGGTGGCAAAAATCTGGGAAAAAGTGCTGTCGTTTCTGGGTTTGATGGAAGTGACTGAAGAAGAGGAAATTATTGAGGAGGCGGAATTTGTTCGCCCTCCCGCCCGCAAAGGAGCGGTACTGAATTTACATAGTACCAAGAATATGCGCCTTGTGATTATTAAGCCGGTGGAGTTCCAAGAAGCGCAACAGATTGTCGAGCATATTAAAAACAGGAAACCGGTCCTTGTGAATCTGGAAGAGACAGATAAGAACGAGGCTAAACGGGTCATTGATTTTATTGCCGGCGCCACTTTTGCCCTGGATGGTAATATGCAGAAGGTGAGTCAGCAGATTTTTGTTTTTGCTCCTGCCCAAGTGGAAGTAAACGCCGAAATCCGCAAAGAATTAAGCGGACGTGGGATGTCAGCTATCGGAGAAGATTAGGATTGAAAATTAGATTTATTTTGTTGATTTTTTAGCTACGGAGGCACTATGGAGCGAGAAAAAATATTGCAGCGCTTTGCGCAAGATCTTGAGCGAATTACGGCGGGGATTATTCTGGATCGCATCGAGCAACTGGAAAGGAACGGACAGTGGCAAATCAGCGATTTTTTTGACCCTCACCAGCAACGGACGGCAGACCGGGTTTTGTATTCATTTCCGGAGTTTAAATCGGTCACCTGGGGCGGTTATTCCGAGGCGGAACGCTGCCGCCTGCTGCTTTATCCGGCTGAGCGCCAAGCGGGTACGGCGGACGTAGCTCTTGCTGCCTTGGAGGTTGACGCGGGCTTGCGGGGGGAGCAGCTTGGCCACCGCGATTTTCTTGGTGCTATTTTAGGACTTGGGCTTCGTCGGGAAAAAATCGGCGATATCCTCGTTTTGGAGCAAAGAAAAGCACAAATTATCGTTCACCCTGAAATTTTGCCTTTTTTGCTTTCAAACTGGCAGGAAGTAGGTAAATATAGTATTGCTATCAGGGAAATAACGCTGAAACAACTTGCTCCGCCACCACTTCTGTTTAAGGAAATTAAAACTACTGTAGCCAGCCTGCGCCTGGATGCTGTAGCCAGCGCCGGATTTGCAATGTCGCGCAGTAAACTGACACCGGCAATTCGTGCCAACCAAGTTAAGCTGAATTGGCAGTCGGTAACCAGCGCCAGTGCCTCTGTTAAAGCCGGGGATGTGATCTCTTTGGCCGGGCGTGGACGGTTGGAGGTGGCGGAAGTTCTTGGCGAAAGCAAAAAAGGGCGGATTCAGCTTTTGCTGAAAAAAAGGGCATGAAGGGCAGGATTTTAGGCAGCCTTAGGCGAAACACTGGGAATGCTGGAAAATTATGCGGAGGTGGATAGTGTGCCGTTAACGCCGATTGATATTCAGAATAAAGAATTCAGCCGCCAAATGAGAGGATACTCTCCCAGGGAGGTCGATGAATTTCTGGATCAATTATCTAAAGATTATGAGACATTGATTAAAGAAAATATTACTACGAAAGAGCAGCTCTCGCAGCTAAAGGACAAGCTAGGTCATTACCATAAGCTAGAGGAGACGCTTCATAATGCTATCGTCGTTGCTCAGGAGGCAGCGGAGGAAGTGAAGCGGAACGCTTCAAGGGAAGCTGAACTAATTCGGCGCGAGGCTGAAAAAGATGCGGCTCGTACAATGGATGAGGCTCGTTATAAGGCGAGTAAAATCCTTTCAGAGCATGAAGAGGTATATAAGCAAGCGCAGATTTACAAAATGCGTTTCCGTTCCTTGGTGGAGGCACAGTTGGCTGCTCTGGAAATGGAGGATTGGTATACGCTTAATTTGGCGCAGGATCGTGATGCAGTAAAGCGCGGCGCTTAGTGGGACAAGGGGACAGGGTTTTTGTCCCAAACTTGACATCAGGCGGCTTTTTTGTTTATAATGAAGCCGTTATCTAAGGAAGCGGCCGCAGATCAAAAAGCTCGTCCTCACGATAGGACGGGTGTTTTTTTAGAGATGCACCATGCAATTGACGGAGGGACAAAATGGTGGAAAAAGATTATGCCGGGACGCTAAATTTGCCGCAAACAGAATTTCCGATGCGGGCCGGGTTGCCTCAGCGTGAGCCGGATCTTTTGGCGAAATGGCAAGCACTAGACATCTATCGAAAAGTGCAGGAAAAGAGACAAGGGCAGCCTAAATACATTTTGCATGACGGGCCGCCGTATGCCAACGGAGATATTCACATGGGAACGGCCATGAATAAAGTTCTGAAAGATATTATTGTTAAACACAGAAGTATGCTTGGTTTTGATGCGCCCTATGTTCCCGGCTGGGACACGCACGGCCTGCCTATTGAGCATCAGGTGGTAAAGGCGGGCAAAATCAAGCGCAGCGAAGTTACTCCGGTGGAGTTTCGCCGCCATTGCCGCGATTTTGCGCTGCGCTTTCTTGATGTGCAGAGAGAGCAGTTCAAGCGGCTTGGGGTGCGGGGAGACTGGGACAACCCTTATGTGACGTTAAAACCGGAATTTGAGGCCAGACAGATCATGGTCTTTGGCGAAATGGCACAAAAAGGCTATATCTACAAAGGCTTAAAACCGGTTCACTGGTGTCCGCAGTGTGAAACTGCGTTGGCGGAAGCAGAAATCGAATATAATGAGCACAGGTCGCCCTCTATCTTCGTCCGTTTCCAAGTGGCGGATGCTAAAGGAAAGCTGGAGCAGGCGGCAGACGTCTATTTTGTGATTTGGACAACAACCCCTTGGACGATTCCTGCCAATCTGGCTATTTGTCTTCACCCTGAGTATAGCTATCTTCGCGTAAGTACGCCCGAGCACGGCGACTTGATATTAGCGGAGGAGCTGCTCGGCAGCGTGATTGAGACTCTGCAGATTACGGGCTACAAGGTGTCAGGCAAATTCAAAGGAGCGGATTTAGAAGGGATTCTTTGCCGGCACCCGCTTTATGAGCGGATGTCGCCGGTGGTGCTAGGCAGGCATGTGACGCTTGAGGCCGGCACCGGCTGTGTACATACAGCCCCGGGTCATGGTCAGGATGATTACGAGGTCGGCCTCAAGTATGGGTTGGATATTCTCGCTCCCTTGGACCATGCCGGCTGCTTCACCGGAGATGCCGGCCCTTTTGCGGGACTGCATTATCAGGAAGGCAATAAACAGGTTACGCAAGCGTTAAAAGACGCAGGCGCTCTGTTGCAGCTTTCCTTTATTAAGCATCCTTATCCCCATTGCTGGCGCTGCAAAGAGCCGGTACTCTTTCGGGCTACTGAACAGTGGTTTGCCTCGGTGGAAGGATTTCGCCAAGCGGCGCTGGCTGCCATCAAAGAGGTGCAGTGGATCCCGGCCTGGGGGCAGGAACGGATTAACAATATGATTGTGGATCGCCATGATTGGTGCATTTCACGCCAGCGTGTCTGGGGTGTGCCTATCCCCATCTTTTACTGCACCGCCTGCAACCAGGAACTTATCAATGAAGACACTGTGCGGGCAGTGGCAGAGTTGTTTGGCAAAGAGGGCTCAGACGCTTGGTTTATTCGTGATGCGTCAGAAATCCTGCCGCAGGGAACATTATGTCCCGGCTGCAGTCACGCTGAATTTCGCAAGGAAACTGATATTATGGACGTCTGGTTTGATTCCGGTTCCACCCATGCTGCCGTGTTGGAAACTCACCCGGAGCTGAGGTCTCCGGCCGACCTGTATCTGGAAGGGTCGGACCAGTATCGCGGCTGGTTCCAGTCTTCGCTGCTTACCTCTGTGGCTACCCGTGGTCGCGCGCCCTACAAAGCCACACTGACCCACGGGTGGGTGGTCGATGGTGAAGGCAAAAAAATGTCCAAGTCTTTGGGTAATGTTATTGCCCCCGAACAGATTATTAAGCAGTATGGAGCCGATATCTTGCGGCTCTGGGTTTCTTCTTCGGACTTCAAGAGCGATGTGCGGGTCTCCCATGATATTTTGAAACAACTGGTGGAAGTTTATCGTAAAATTCGCAATACCATCCGTTATCTTTTAGGGAACTGTTATGATTTTAATCCGGAAACAGACAAAACACCTTACAGCGAGCTGGATGAGCTTGATCGTTATGCTCTGCATCGTCTGCAGCTGTTAGTGGAGAAAGTCAGCCGGGCTTATGCTGAGTTCGACCTGCACGTGGTATTCCATACGATCCACAATTTCTGCGTGCTGGAAATGTCTAACTTTTATCTGGATGTTTTGAAAGACAGGTTATATACTTCGCCGCCTGCTTCTTTGGCCCGCCGCTCCGCACAGACGGCAATGCACGAAATTCTGCTGGTTCTTGTTAAGCTGATCGCGCCGGTGCTCACTTTTTCGGCAGAAGAAGTGTGGGAATATCTCCCGGGCAAGAGGGAGGAGTCGGTGCAGTTGGCGGATTGGCCTAAAGTATCCGAGCAGTACAAAGATAATCTGCTGGCTGCTCGCTGGCAGAAGCTGCTGGAGTACAGGGAAGTTGTGACAGGTCAGCTGGAGGAAGCGCGTAAAGAGAAGTTAATTGGCGCATCGCTTGGCGCAGCCCTTGAACTTTACCCTGATGAAGCGGCATACGAAGCGCTTGCGCCGTTTAGGGAGCGCTTGCCGGAACTGTTCTTGGTTTCTGCTTGCAAACTGTATGAGCCGGCAAACGCGCTGGGTGTTCTGCAGACTGAAAAAGGGCTTGCACTCAAGGTTAGCCTAGCAAGCGGTGGAAAATGCGGGCGTTGCTGGCTGATTCATCCCGGGGTGGGCGAAAACAGAGAGCATCCCACAATCTGCCCGCGCTGCAGCCAAATTGTGGCTTAATTGTGGCTTAATAATTTAACAAATTGCTTAAGCACGCCGTTTAATGAGGCGTGCTTTGCCTGTTTTGTTCCTGAAAAAGGAATTGCACTGTTATTTTAGCATGCCCTGTGGTAAGATAACAGCGAGGTGAGTGCGAAATGGAAAGGGAAGTTTTGGCCGCTATTATTCGGGAAAATCTGCAAGACGGCAAACTTTATTGTGAGAAAGCATACCGGCTGGCAGCGGCACACGGCGTTAAGCTTTGGCAGATCGGTCAGATCTGTGAGGAAGAAAAGATAAAAATAACAGGCTGCCAACTAGGCTGCTTCTAGGAGAACGAAATGCTGACAGTGCTAAGTGTGGCTGAGGCGAAAGAAAAAATTTTGGCTGCTGTGCAAGCTAGGACAGAGCAAGAGCCCGTTTTGCTTGCGGCCGCGACGGGGCGCACGTTGGCTCAACCTGTAGCGGCAGAGGAAGATTTGCCGTCGTTTGCCCGTTCAACCATGGACGGTTTTGCAGTCATAGCACAGGATACTTACGGGGCGTCGGAAGCTATGCCGGCGCTTTTCGATGTAAGAGGAGAAATTTTAATGGGCCGGGAGCCGGAAACAGCGCTTGCACCCGGAGAGGCACTGCGCATTTCCACCGGCGGGATGCTGCCGACAGAGAGTGATGCGGTGGTAATGGTTGAGCATACGGAAATGCTCGGTGGCAATATCATGGCGCTAAACAGGGCTGTGGCACCAGGCGAGAATATCATTGTCAGGGGTGAAGATCTCCGCGCCGGTGAGGGTATCTTATTTCCGGGACATGTGCTCAGGCCTCAGGATATCGGCGTCTTGGCAGCGCTTGGACAGACGTTGGTCACAGTGGCTAAGAGACCGCGGGTGGCTATTATTTCAACCGGGGACGAACTGGTAATGCCGGATGCGGTGCCAAAAGCTGGTCAAATTCGTGACATTAATTCATTCATGCTTTCTTCCTGGGTAGAAAGCTGTGGGGCGGTTGCAGACCGTCACGGCATTATTCCGGACAGTAAAGACGCTTTGAGGGCTGCTTTGCAGAGAACTGCTGCTTATGATTGTATTATCCTTTCCGGAGGCAGTTCCGCCGGGGCGCGTGATTATACGGCAGCATGCATTGATGAACTGGGGAAACCGGGGGTGCTTTTCCATGGCGTTTCGATGCGTCCGGGGAAGCCGCTCATTTTTGGTGTGGTTAACGGAAAGCCTTATTTTGGCTTATCGGGCAATCCTACGTCTGCCATGGTTGGATTTTTACTTTTTGTGCGTCCTTTGCTAAGGCAAATGCAGGGGGCAATCACACTGCTGCCACTGCTGCGTGCTAAAGTAGAACGGAATCTGTCGTCTGCCAGCGGCCGGGAGGATTATATTCGTGCCTGGTTGTATGCCGAAGGCGACGAGCTTTGGGCGCGTCCTATTTTGGGGCAGGCGAACCTGATTTCTACCGTGGTGCGGGGAAATGCTTTGCTCCGCATTCCGCAAAATCGTGAAGGGGTGGAAGCCGGCGAGTCGGTGGAAGTATTGTTAATCTGATTGCTGAGGTGAACTTCTTTGTTAGAAAAACGGAGACGCTATTTACATAATACGCCTGTCGCTGACGCTAGGAAGCTTTTCCTTGAGCGCCAGTGGGGCCTGACAGGAGAAGAGATGCTACCGGTTGCGGCAGCAGTGGGGAGAGTGACGGCGAAAGCCGTCTTTGCTAAAATGTCTTCGCCCCATTTCCATGCTGCGGCAATGGACGGAGTGGCTGTGCGGGCGGCGGATACGGAGGGAGCGAGCGAGTCTTTTCCAAGGCGGTTGCATCTGGGGAGAGAGGCTTTTCCGGTGGATACAGGCAATGCGCTCCCCGCCGGCTGTGACGCGGTAATTATGGCGGAGGACATTTTCGAGCAAGGTGAAGTAATTGAAATTGTGGCGGCGGTCGCTCCCTGGCAGCATGTCCGCCCTATTGGCGAAGATATTGTGGCCACGGAAATGTTGCTGCCGTCCGGTCACCGCCTGGGCGCTGTGGACGCGGGCGCACTGCTGGCCGGAGGGCAAACAGGCGTAGCAGTACGGCAGAAGCCCAAAGTGACTATTATCCCCACCGGGAGCGAGTTAATTGCTGCCGGCACAAAACCTAATCCAGGCCAGATCATCGAATATAATTCCGTCATCTTCTCTGCCTTAGTGGCAGAATGGGGGGGTGAGGCTATTAAACATGAGATTGTGCGCGATGATTTTGAGCTGCTAAAAGAGGCTGTGTTCAACGCGTCTATGCTAAGTGATGTGGTGCTGGTTAATGCGGGTTCTTCCGCTGGGCGTTGGGATTATACTGCCGACGTGTTGGCGCAGCTTGGAGAAGTGCTAATCCATGGGGTGGCTGTTCGCCCGGGCAAGCCGGTTATCTTAGCCGTTGTGGCAGGCAAGCCGGTAATAGGCGTGCCGGGCTATCCGGTTTCGGCGGTAGTCTCGCTAGAGCTTTTTCTCAAACCCCTGCTCTATGCTCTCCAGGGTCAGCAAGAACCAAAAAGGCTCCTGCTCCAGGCCTCCCTTTCCCGACAGGTCACTTCCCCATTGTCTGCGGAGGAGTGGATTCGTGTCAAAGTAGGTTGTGTGGAGGAGCGGTATGTGGCTATCCCCCTGGCAAGAGGAGCCGGCGTAGTAACCTCCTTGGTGAAAGCCGATGGGTTTGTTCGTATCCCTCAACAAAAGGAAGGGCTTGTGGCCGGTGAGACGGTGGCTGTGGAACTTCTGCGTCCGCTGCAAAATATCGAGCAAACGATAGTCTGCAGCGGCAGTCATGATTTAACATTGGATATCTTGGGCGACCTGCTGAGTCGGCACCATCCGGGGTTTTCCTTGTCGTCTGCCCATGTAGGCAGCACTGGAGGCATGATGTCTTTGCGGCGCGGCGAGGCGCATTTGGCAGGCATCCATTTGTTGCATGAAGAAACGGGCCAGTATAATATTCCTTTTTTGCAGCAGTTTCTCCCTGATGTTCCGCTGGTACTTGTAACGCTTGTGGAACGGGAGCAGGGCTTAATGGTCAGGCCAGGCAATCCGCGGGGAATCAGCCGGATTGCCGATTTGGCTAGAGGTGATGTAACTTTTGTTAATCGTCAGCGCGGAGCCGGGACGAGGATGCTATTAGACGCTCTCATGAGAAAAGACGGCATTCTTCCGGAAGCTATCAACGGCTATCACCGAGAAGAATATACTCACTTGGCGGTAGCGGCGGCAGTTTCAGCCGGTTCAGCCGATGTTGCTCTTGGCGTTTTTGCAGCGGCGCAGGCACTGGGGCTTGATTTTATCCCGCTCGCCAAAGAACGCTATGATTTAGCTATACCCGTCAAATTTTATACTGATTACAACATGCAAAAACTGCTGGAGCTGATCCGCTCTGCACAATTTAAGCAGGCAGTAAAAGAACTTGGAGGCTATCACACTGAAATAACAGGCGAAATTGTCTGGCAAGGAGAGTGATTGATGATGCAGTCATTTCGAGTAGCTATTTTAACTGCCAGTGATAAAGGCGCCAGAGGTGAACGCCAGGATGAAAGCGGACTTGTGATTAGAGAAATGGTGGAAGCCGCCGGTGGCAGGGTGGCCATTTATGAGGTGGTGCCGGATGAGTTTACTGTCTTGCGTGACAAATTGTTGTCGTACACTGATGAGCCTCAGCTTCACCTGGTGCTGACTACAGGCGGAACAGGGTTAAGTCCGCGAGACAACACGCCTGATGCCACTTTGGCTGTGATAGAAAAACAGGTTCCCGGTATGGCGGAAGCAATGAGAGCCTTCGGCTTGCAAAAAACACCGCATGCCATGCTTTCCCGCGCCGTCTGCGGAATTAGGAACGGAACTTTAATTGTAAACTTACCAGGCAGTCCCCGGGCAGTACGGGAAAACCTGGGCGTAGTCCTGCCTGCCATCCCTCATGCGCTTGATGTGCTTTGCGGACAGAGCGGCGAGTGTGCAAATTTGCGTAATAATGATGCATAAGATCTTGTCAGGGGAGCATACTATTTTCTGTTGAAAAGGAAAAATTAGAGAGAAGAAGGAAAAAAGCGATATATTGAGTTAATTAAGGATAAATGTAATTATTTGCAAAATAATTCCCGGCATCATAGTTGCATCATTTTCTGTTTTCGTATATAGTTGTTGATGTGGCAATTAGCACTCGCAAGAGGTGAGTGCTAAAAGGAAAAGATCAATTTTAAAAAGGAGGTCAATCCATGAACATTAAACCATTATCAGACCGTGTTGTGATTAAAGTGTTGGAGGCTGAAAAACAAACTGCCAGCGGCATTGTTTTGCCTGACAAGGCTAAAGAGAAGCCGCAAGAAGGCGAAGTTATGGCAGCCGGAAACGGCCGTATTTTGGAAAACGGTACCCGCGTAGAAATGGATGTAAAAGTAGGCGATCGCATTCTTTTCTCCAAATATGCCGGCACCGAAGTTAAGCTGGAAGGCAAAGAATACCTGATTATGCGTCAGGAAGACATTCTTGCTAAATTGATCTAACCGTACTTAAAGTCTAATCAAACAGGAGGTAGAGAGACCTATGGCAAAACAGATTATGTTTCGCGAAGAAGCTCGCCGCGCCTTGGAAAAAGGCGTTAACCAATTGGCAGATACCGTAAAAGTAACTCTTGGTCCTAAAGGCCGCAATGTCGTGCTCGATAAAAAATTTGGCAGTCCGCTGATTACTAATGACGGCGTGACTATTGCCCGTGAAATCGAGCTGGAAGACCCATTTGAAAACATGGGTGCTCAGCTGGTTAAAGAAGTGGCTACCAAGACTCAGGATGTGGCCGGTGACGGAACTACTACTGCCACACTGCTTGCGCAAGCCATTATCCGCGAAGGGATTAGAAATGTCACCGCCGGTGCCAATCCGATGGCTATTAAGCGCGGGATTGAAAAAGCGGTGAAAGTTGCCGTCGATGAAATCAAATCTCAGTCTAAACCTGTGGAGACAAAAGAAGCCATCGCCCAGGTAGCGTCCATTTCAGCAACAGACGAAGAAATCGGTCGTCTCATTGCCGAGGCCATGGAAAAAGTTGGCAAGGATGGCGTCATTACCGTTGAGGAGTCCAAAGGATTTACCACCGACCTGAATGTGGTGGAAGGGATGCAGTTTGACCGTGGTTACATTTCACCCTACATGGTTACAGATGCGGAAAAAATGCAGGCCGTTCTTGATGAGCCCTTTATAATGATGACAGACCGCAAAATCGGCAATATTCATGATATTCTCCCGATCTTGGAAAAAGTTGTTCAGTCCGGCCGTCCACTGCTGTTGGTGGCAGAAGACGTCGAAGGGGAAGCACTGGCTACGCTTGTGGTTAACAAACTGCGCGGCACCTTTAATTGCGTGGCTGTTAAAGCACCCGGTTTCGGCGACCGTCGCAAAGCCATGCTGCAAGACCTTGCCATTCTTACCGGCGGTCAGGTAATTTCTGAAGATTTAGGGCTGGACATGAAAAATATTGAAATTACCATGCTCGGCCGTGCCCGTCAGGTGATTGTCAATAAAGAAGATACCGTCATTGTGGGCGGAACAGGCGAAGCAGCTGAAATTAAAAAGCGCATTAACCAAATCCGTGTGCAGATTGAAGAAACAACTTCCGAGTTTGACAAAGAGAAGCTGCAGGAACGCTTGGCTAAGCTGGCGGGCGGTGTTGCCGTCATTGAAGTGGGCGCGGCTACCGAAGTGGAAATGAAAGAGAAGAAGCTGCGCATCGAGGATGCTCTTTCCGCTACCCGCGCTGCTGTCGAAGAAGGCATTGTTTCCGGCGGAGGCACCGCTTATATTAATGCACTAGCTGCTTTGGATAAGATTCAGGCAGAAGGTGATGAGGCAACTGGTGTAAGAATTATCCGCCGCGCCTTGGAAGAGCCGGTTCGTCAGATTGCCATTAACGCCGGATTGGAAGGTTCCGTTATCGTGGAACGTGTAAAGACGGAAACTGCCGGAGTAGGTTATAACGCTGCAACCGGTGTATATGTGAATATGATTGAGGCCGGAATTGTAGACCCTGCGAAAGTGACGCGTACCGCGCTGCAAAACGCTGCCAGCATTTCCGCCATGTTCTTAACCACCGAAGCTGTGGTAACCGATAAGCCGGATGAGAACAAAACTCCAAACATGCCGCAAATGCCCCCAATGTAAGCAGACAACTCAGATTAAAGCAAAAAAAAGCCTCGTTTGGGGCGGTCAAATAGGGATTTATAATCTCTGAAAATTTCGGCATAGTCGTTTATAGCGGCTATGTCGTTTTTTCGTGTTAAAAAAAGGATTTGCAGTTGGCATCTGGAATAAATTTAAGCAGTAGAGAACTAAGTCTGCCGTGAAATGCAGTCCAACATACAAGTTATACTTAACGGAGAGTTGAGGAAATTGAAAGAGGAATTGGAGGGGCAGTAAGTGGAATATGATAAATCCTCAATCAATTCCCCTCCTTTGGAGGGGTGCCCGTCAGGGCGGGGTGGTCGTAATTCCAAAGCTTATTTATCTTTGCCCTATAATCCCAAACTGCGTTACAGGGCACAAGAGCTGCGTAAAGCTGGAAATCTCTCTGAGGTTCTACTCTGGAATCAATTGAAAAACCGTAAGTTCAGGGGCTTTGATTTTGACAGACAGAAAGTTATTGGTGATTTTATTGTGGACTTTTTTTGCACAAATCGTAACGTTGTTTTAGAAATTGACGGCAGCACCCATAATGATAAAGTTGAATACGACGCACTGCGCGATTCTTTTCTGTCCGGACTGGGTCTGATTGTCATTCACATCCAAGCGAAGGACATCTTAAACAATCTAGATGGTGTAATGGAGATGCTAAAAAGCTGTCCCGCTTTGGAATGACCACCCCGGCGCTTCGCACTACCCCTCCAAGGGAGGGGAATTAACAATCAATTTCCCTTTGCTAACAAATCCCCTCTCTCTTCAAAAATTCCCCTCCCGTGGAGGGGTGCCCGCAAGGGCGGGGTGGTTGCATACCTCTGTAGAAATTCACAGAACAAAAAGCTTAAAAAATACGGAAATTTTAGCGAAGGGAACCACCCCGGTGCTTCGCACCACCCCTCCAAGGGAGGGGAATTTTAAGATTTCGCTTTGAAGCACGCCTTTGCGAGGCTTTTTTTGTTTTTCCTGTGTCTCCCTCTGGATGTCATTATTGCCTGTATATGAGAAGTAGGGCTACGAAGACTAATAGTGATAATTGTTTTGCGGTGGAAAGGAGTTTTTTGTTAATGCAAGACTGTTTTCAGCTTAACGAGAAAGATAAACGCTTTATTCGCTTGAGAAAGTCGATAAAGCAATTGAAAGAGCAGCGCGGGGCGCTGATTGCAGTGCTGCATCAAGCGCAGGAGATTTACGGGTTTTTGCCGGAAAAATTACAGGAGCATATTGCGGAAGAATTAACAGTGCCGCTGAGCGAGGTGTGCGGTGTAGTCAGTTTTTACTCATATTTCAGCATGAAACCCCGCGGGAAATATCTTATTCGCGTCTGTTTAGGGACTGCTTGCTATGTGAAGGGCGCGGGAGAGATTTTTGCCGAACTGTCAGAGCGCCTAAAAATCAGCATCGGTGAAACAAGCGCAGATGGGAAGTTTACTTTGGAGGCATCCCGTTGTATCGGCGCATGCGGTTTGGCGCCTGTTTTGTCAATAAATGATGAGATTCACGGCAGACTGACTACGGCTGACACAGTCAAATTGCTGGAAGCATACCGCCAAAGGAGGAGTGGCGATGCATAAACAAGAGGCCAGGAAAAGTCATGCTAAAATTAAGAGCATTAATGACTTGGCTAAAATTAAAGAGAGCTACAAAGAGTTATTGTCGATGCGAATGGCTGGTCAACAATACGGCAAAATATTTGCAAGTAAGCGATCTGCTTTGGCAAAAAAAGGGGTCACACATCAGCTGCTTATTTGCCGTGGAACAGGTTGTGATTCATCTGATAGCAAAGGGATCCGGGACGCTCTAAAAAAAGAGTTGCAACAGGCGGGCAGGTCAGAGAGTGTGGCAGTAGTTGAAACAGGGTGTTTCGGCTTTTGTCGCTTGGGTCCCATAGTAGTAGTTTACCCGGGCGGAACGTTTTACTGCCGGCTGCAAAAAAATGACTTGCGTGAAATTGTGGATGAACATATTTGCGGCGGCAAGGTGATTAAAAGGCTTCTTTATCACGACCCCGAAACGTATGAGCCGCACAGGCAGGCGGAAGATATTGATTTTTTTAAGTATCAAGAAAGAATAGTCCTGCAAAATTGCGGCTTAATCAATCCGCTTGTGATTGAAGAATATATCGCGAGAGACGGGTATTTGGCGCTTGCCAACGCCCTCAATAGTCAGCGTGCAGAAATTATCGAAGCAGTTTCACAATCGGGGTTGCGCGGGCGTGGTGGAGGCGGCTACCCAACCGGGCGCAAATGGAAATTTGCCCATGATGCAGTTGGAGAGGAAAAATATGTGGTCTGCAACGCGGACGAGGGAGATCCTGGCGCCTTTATGGACAGGAGTATTTTAGAGGGTGATCCCCATTCGGTGCTGGAAGCAATGGCCATAGCCGGTTTTGCCATCGGCGCGCGGCAGGGCTTTATCTATGTGAGGGCCGAGTATCCTATTGCTATTGAGCGGTTGCAAGTCGCTATTTCACAAGCAACCGAGCTTGGTCTGCTTGGTAAAAATATTTTCGGAAAATCTTTTGAGTTTAATATTGAGCTTCGTCTTGGAGCAGGAGCCTTTGTTTGTGGGGAAGAGACAGCGCTTTTGCGTTCCGTCGCGGGGTTCCGCGGCGAACCACGGACACGACCGCCTTTCCCAGCCATCAGCGGACTTTGGGAGCGTCCTACTTTGGTTAATAATGTGGAGACGCTGGCCAATATCCCGCAAATTCTTCTCAAAGGACCACGCTGGTATGCAGCTAAGGGTACGGAGAAGAGCAGAGGGACAAAAGTGTTTGCCATTGCCGGAAAAATTGCGAATACAGGGTTAATCGAAGTATCCATGGGGACTACGCTGCGGGAAGTGATTTTTCAGGTAGGCGGCGGCATCCCGAATGGCAAAAAGTTTAAAGCTGTGCAAACAGGCGGTCCTTCCGGCGGTTGTTTGCCGGAAAGAATGTTGGATATACCTATCGACTATGAAACGTTGTTGGCAGCCGGATCCATGATGGGTTCGGGCGGTTTGATTATTTTAGATGAAGACGATTGTATGGTGAATATTGCCCAGTTTTATCTAGAGTTTACACTTGATGAATCTTGCGGTAAATGTCCGCCTTGTCGAATCGGCAATAAACGGTTGCTCGAAATGCTTACTAAAATCACGGCGGGAAAAGCTGCCGAAAAAGATTTAGCACTATTGGCAGAGCTTTGTACTCAAATTAAAGCAGCATCGTTATGCGGGCTTGGCCAGTCCTCACCGAATCCGGTTTTGAGCACGCTGCATTATTTCCGTGAAGAATATCTGGCACATATAGTTGATAAGCAATGTCCCGCAGGCGTGTGCAAGGAATTATTGTCTTATGGCATAGACCAGGAAAAATGCCGTCAATGCGGTTTGTGCAAGAAAGTATGTCCTGTTTCGGCTATCAGCGGCAATGCGAAAGCGATTCACAAAATTGACGCACAAGTCTGTGTTAAGTGCGGGGAATGCGCGAAAAAATGTAAATTTGACGCTATTTCCCGTAGAAGGAGTTAAATGATGAATAAAACTGGTTATAGCAGAAAATCTGTAAAGCCTGTCGTGTCACTGACTATTGACGGGCAAAATGTTCAGGCTGTCCAGGGAAGCACGGTGTTGGAGTCAGCTCGAAAAAGCGGAGTCAATATTCCTTCGCTTTGTTATCTGCGCGAAGTTAATATTGTCGGCGCTTGTCGTATCTGTGTTGTGGAGATTAATAATTTGCCAACACTGCAGGCAGCCTGCGTTTTTCCTGTGAGCGAGGGGCTGGTTGTTCGCACCAACACAAAGAAAATTCAAGACGCGAGACGAGCTGTGCTGGAACTGTTATTGTCCAACCACCCAAACGATTGCTTCTCCTGCAGCCGCAACCTAAACTGTGAGTTGCAGGCACTGGCGCATGAGCTAAATATCAGGGAAATCCGCTTTACAGGCGACAAGACGAGTATCCCAATGGATACTGATTCGGCAGCGATTGAGCGTGAGCCTGAAAAGTGTATTCTTTGTTATCGGTGCGTCAGTATTTGCAGTAAGATTGTCACGGCAAATGTTTACACCATGTTGAACAGAGGTTTTAAGGCGTTTGCCGCGCCTGCCTTTAATCGGAGTCTGGCTGATGTAAGCTGCACCACCTGCGGGCAATGCGTGACAGTCTGTCCTACTGCGGCGTTGCGGGAAAAGGACCAAACAGCTGCGGTATGGGCTGCGCTTGCAGATCCGGATCTTCATGTGTTGGTACAGACAGCTCCCAGCATCCGGGTCACCATCGGCGAAGAATTTGGTATGGCGTATGGCACTGTGATGACAGGGCAGATGGTAGCCGCACTGCGTAAGTTGGGCTTTGATAAAGTATTTGACACCGATTTCACTGCTGATATGACAATCGTGGAAGAAGGGTATGAATTTCTGGAGAAACTACAGCACAACGGTCCTTGGCCGCATCTTAGCTCTTGCAGCCCCGGTTGGATAAAATTTTGCGAGCATTTTTATCCTGAGTTTTTGAGCAATATCTCGACTGTAAAATCACCGATGTCTATGTTCGGCGCATTGGCGAAAACATTTCATGCCGAAGCGTTAGGGATAGCTCCGGAAAAGATTTTTGTGGTGGGAATTATGCCATGTACGGCAAAAAAATATGAGGCAGCGCGTCCGGAACTGAGCGACAGCGGAATGAGAGACGTGGATGTAGTGCTAACGACGCGGGAGTTTGCCAGAATGATTCGTCAGGCAGGCCTGGATTTTGTGCATTTAGCGGAGGAAGATTTTGATACGCCGTTAGGTGTGTCAAGCGGGGCCGGCACTATTTTCGGTGCCACCGGCGGCGTGGCGGAAGCGGCTATCCGCACGATTTATGAGCACCTTACCGGCGAGGAGTTGCGGCAGCCGGATTTTGTTCAGGCACTGCGGGGGATGGACGGAGTAAAGGTGGCAAACATTAAGATATTGGACAAAAAAATAAAGCTGGCGATTGCCCACGGAACCGGCAACGCCAGGCTGCTCCTTGATAAAATTAAAAAAGGCGAAGAAATGTATCATTTTATTGAAATAATGGGCTGTCCCGGCGGGTGCGTGGGGGGAGGAGGGCAGCCTATTCTTGCTAAAAAACAGCGTTGGGAGAAAGACCGGGACTACCGGATGGACAGGGCAGATGCGCTTTACCGGATTGACGAGCAAAAGACGTTGCGCAGAGCTCACCAAAACCCGGCGGTCTGGGAAATCTACCGTCAGTACCTGGACCATCCCTTAAGTGAAAAAGCGAAAAAGCTACTGCACACAAATTATTTCCGGCGCGGCAAATTTTGAGGTGGTTCGCGTTAGCCTTTGCCTTCAATGCCGGCTTCGCGTTGCCCTCACCCTAACCCTCTCCCGGGGGGAGAGGGCAATTGCTGGTCTTGGAGAGGAGATATGTTGGGAAGGGGGATTTTTAGAGAAGTATTAGCTTATTTTGGTGCCTAAAAAGAAGTGTTTATTTTAGGCACAGTTGACAGGCCTTTTGCCAGGTCTTCCTCGGTGTATTGATAGTCCTCAATTTTGCCGGAAAGATAGGCGTCATAGGCGGTAAGGTCAAAATGGCCATGACCGCTTAGACAAAAGAGAATCGTTTTATCTTCGCCTGCGGACTTGCACTCCATGGCGGCATCAATGGCACCGCGAATCGCATGTGCTGATTCGGGAGCAGGCAGAATCCCTTCAGTCCGGGCAAAAAGCATGGCGGCCTCAAAAACCCCTTTTTGCACAGGCGCCTGGGCTTCTATAATTCCTTCGTGATATAATTGGCTGACTAAAGGCGAGTCACCGTGATAGCGCAAGCCACCGGCGTGGATGCCCGGCGGGATGAAATCATGTCCAAGGGTATACATCTTAACCAGTGGGGTAAGTGCGGCGGTGTCGCCGTAATCATAGGTGTATTTGCCTCTTGTCAGCGTCGGACAGGCGGCCGGTTCGATTGCGATGACACGCATTTCCTTGCCATGAATCTTGTCATAGAGGAAGGGGAAGCTGAGTCCGGCAAAATTGGAACCGCCGCCGCAGCAACCGATGATAAAGTCGGGATATTCCCCGACAGACGCCAGTTGCTCTTTTGCTTCCAAACCGATGACTGTCTGGTGCAGCAGGACATGATTTAGGACGCTGCCTAAAGCGTAATTAGTATCGGCTCTGGAAGCGGCGTCTTCCACTGCCTCAGAGATGGCAATACCCAGACTGCCGGGAGAATCGGGGTTGTCTGCCAGGATTTTTCGGCCGGCATTAGTCAGTTGGCTGGGGCTGGGAATTACACTGGCTCCCCACACCTCCATGAGAGAGCGGCGGTACGGTTTCTGGGCAAATGATATTTTTACCATATAGATCATGCATTCCAGGCCAAAGTAGCTGCAGGCCAGCGAGAGCGCAGTGCCCCATTGGCCTGCGCCAGTTTCTGTAGCCAATCTCTTAATCCCGTCCTGTTTATTGTAGAACGCCTGGGGGATGGCTGTGTTTGTTTTATGGCTGCCGGCGGGGCTTACCCCTTCGTATTTATAGTAAATCCGGGCCGGTGTGCCCAGAGCCTGTTCGAGACGGTGGGCGCGAAAGAGAGGAGAAGGACGCCACAAACGGTAGATCTCCCTGACTTCTTCGGGGATTTCTACCCAACGTTTGTCAGTAACTTCTTGTTCAATGATTGCCGTGGGGAAAATGGCGGCAAGGTCGGAGCCTATCAACGGTTTTTGGCTGCCGGGGTGCAAGGGCGGTGCCGGGGGATTTGGCATATCTGCCATAATATTATACCAGGCCTTGGGGATATGTTCTTCGCCAAGCAGTATTTTTGTCTGCTTCATCCTCTTCTCCTCCTCTTTAGATTGACAAAGGGTCGCGGCTTCTTTGCCACTCTGAAACTTATCATAAATTTATCGAATTAACGTCTAAAAGTCAAGGAAAGAAGGAGGATTGCTTTTTTTGTCGAAGCTAAGTTCAAAAAGTCTGGGAGGTTAAAAATGTTGCCACGGGAAATGGTCTTGATTCTGGATTTCGGCGGCCAGTATACTCAGTTGATTGCTCGCCGGATTCGGGAGCTAAATGTTTATTGTGAAATTCTGCCTTATACCGCCACGCTGGAACAGGTAGCGGCTTTGAACCCTAAAGCGTTAGTTTTTTCCGGCGGAGCGTTTAGTGTCTATGGTGAAGGAGCGCCGGCTGTCGATCGGCGGCTCTATCAGCAGGGCATGCCGATTTTAGGCATTTGTTACGGCATGCAGTTATTAGCTAAAGACCTGGGCGGTGTAGTCCGGGCTGCTGATCGTCGGGAGTATGGCAAAACGGAGCTGACAGTACTGGCTAACGGAGACCTTTTTGCCGGACTGGGCAAAGAAGAAGATGTCTGGATGAGTCATAGCGATTTTGTGGAGGAGGCGCCGCCTGGTTTTACTGTAACTGCCGTTACCGCTAATACGCCGGTGGCCGCCATGGCAGATAGTCAGCAGCGTTTTTACGCAGTTCAGTTCCATCCCGAGGTGATCCATACACCGCATGGGATGGAGATGCTGAAAAATTTTCTCTTTTCTGTGGTGGGGTTTTCCGCAGATTGGAGCATGGGCTCATTTATTGAAGCGACTGTGCGGCAAATCAGGGAAACGGTGGGCGAAGATGAGCGGGTTGTCTGCGGCCTGTCCGGTGGCGTAGACTCGTCTGTGGCGGCAGTGCTCGTCCATAAAGCCATCGGCGACCGTCTGACCTGTATTTTTGTTGACCATGGCCTGTTAAGAAAAGATGAGGCAGAACAGGTGATGGCGACTTTTGCCGAACAGTTTAACATGAAAGTGGTTAAAGTAGATGCTGCAGAAGAATTTTTGACTAAGCTTGCCGGGATAACCGATCCGGAGAAAAAGCGTAAAATTATCGGAAATGAGTTTATCCGTGTCTTTGAGCGGGAAGCGGCGAAAATTGCTCAGGTTGATTATCTGGTGCAGGGAACACTTTATACTGATGTAATTGAAAGCGGTACGGCCACCGCCGCAGTCATTAAGTCTCACCATAATGTGGGCGGTTTGCCGGCGGATATGAAATTTAAACTGATTGAGCCGTTAAACCATCTCTTTAAAGATGAAGTGCGCCAAGTCGGGGAAGAATTAGGAATGTCGTCAGATGTTGTCTGGCGCCACCCTTTCCCCGGCCCGGGTTTGGCCATTCGTGTGCTCGGGGAAGTAACCAGGGAGAAAATTGCTATTTTGCAGGCGGCAGATGCCATTGTGATTGAGGAAATCAAAAAGGCGGGGCTTTACCGGGAAATCTGGCAAGCTTTTGCGGTGCTGCCTGACCTGCGTTCCGTGGGAGTAATGGGTGATTGCAGAACTTATGCTTACACCATAGCGCTGCGTGCCGTTACCAGCCAAGATGGGATGACTGCAGACTGGTATCGCTTTCCCTTAGATGTGCTGGCGCGTATTTCTAACAGGGTAGTCAATGAGGTGCCTCATGTAAATCGCATGGTCTACGATATTACTTCTAAACCGCCCTCCACCATCGAGTGGGAATAGCAGACAAAAGCCCTGAGACTAAAGATACTCCTTAGTTTCAGGGTGTTCTTTTTGCAGGCAATACTAAAGTGTATTGCTATTTGGAATAAGCTCGAAGGGTCGTTTTCGTATTCCCATCACTGTTGTAGGTAAGCGTTTCTCCCTGGCTTGTGTAGCAGTCCTGGTCGGATAAAGCCTTTAAAGTCGTTGACACACTGGGAGCAGCTTGATAAGATTAAGGCGCAAAGCATAGCCGGTAAAGGTGGTGCCTTAAGTGAATAATTTTAGTAAGGGCGTTTTGTATTGGGTCGAGATAGCCGATTACGACTTGGAAACTGCTGAGGCAATGTTGATAACAAAAAGGTACCTGTATGTGGGATTTATGTGCCATCAAGCCATTGAAAAGCTCCTCAAAGCGTGCTATGTAAATGCGCTAAAAGAAATAGCGCCATATACTCACAACTTGGCTCGACTGGCAATTCAGGCTAAAATTTATGATAGGCTAAATGACGAACAAAAGGATTTATTCGATACACTGGAGCCCCTGAACATTGAGGCGCGCTATCCAACTAAGAAAGAAACGGTACTTAAGTCCTTGAATGAGGAAAAATGCGCGGAATTGATTAATAAGACTAAGGAGCTATCGCAATGGATAAAGACTCAGTTATCGCTTTAGCCAGGCAATATTCTGAGCTCGTTAGCAAGCATTTACCTGTGAAACAGGTTGTGCTGTATGGCTCATATGCAAATGGGGCAGCAGGCCCGGATTCAGACATAGATATTGCCGTAATTGTTGAAAAGTTAGAGGAAGATTATTTAGACACACATGCCAGGTTATTTAAGTTGCGTCGCTCAATTGATTTCCGCATAGAGCCCGTCTTAATCGAACTGGGGGAGGATAAAAGCGGCTTCCTCAGGGATATTCTGGACAAGGGTTACGTGTTATTTTCAAACAGTTAACCAACCCAGGAATTGTTGTGATCTGAAGTTTCTTTCTGTATCTTTAGTAATGGGAGAATCGTCCAAAATAAGTATAACGCCAGCCCCTCTGGCGTTAATTTTTTTATAAAAATATAGGAATAAGCCCGGAGGGTCGTTTTTATGTTTTCATCACAGTTGTCGGCAAACGTCCCCTCCGCAAAATATCATAGCACCGGACCCCGGCCGCAAATTTTATTGAAAAATCCAAAAATATAGCAGGAGTTTTTTTTTTTTTTTTGTAGAATTTGGCGCAGATGTCTAAAATTTGCCATATCTGTTTTATTATGGTGTGTTCGGAAAATCTTACCGCAGGAGGTGAAACAAACAACGGCTGGAATTAGTTTCCGCATAAAATGTGACCGAAAATGCCCAAGTATTTAAGTTGTACATATAAGAGGAGGTTGACAAAATTTGTTCGTTTTGAACTCTTGGAATAAGCGGAACAAAAGAAAATCGTTATCCTGTTTGTTAATTGTGCTGATGCTATTCAGTATGCTGCCGGCGGGAGCCTGGGCTAGTACACCAGCGCCCACCTCCGTGGTTGTTACTCCAGTTACTGAAGCTGTCTACGTGGGACAAAATGTCACTTTTAGTGCCGTAGTAGGGCCTGAAGGTGCCGAGCAGACTGTGACCTGGAGCGTCTACTCTGGTTGCGGAGCGATAACCACCGACGGTGTCTTTAGCTCAGCCGCCGAGGGTACTGCTGTTGTGCGAGCCACCTCAACAATTGATACTGCCGTCTACGGGGAGGCCACGGTTACTGTCGCGCCAGCGCCAGTTGTTCTGGAGGAATCTGGCACAATATTAGGCCGGGTGACGGATTCGGCAGGGAATCCAGTGGAAGGTGCCAGTGTAAAAATAATTGGTCTTGCTACGGGAGCAAGCGATTGGTTGCAGACAAATGCGCAGGGTAATTATGTTTCAACAGGCTTATCGCCGGGCACCTATGAGATGCATGTACGGACTCCCCCCGGAGCTTACTTAGCACAGGCCAGGCTTTCCGGAATAATTGTTATTGCTGGAGAAATAACATCCAAGGATGTAGAGTTGGCGCCAGGCGGTATCGTTTCTGGCCGGGTGACGGACGAAGCAGGGAATCCTGTGGAAGGTGCCCCAATTTTCTTATGGGATCCAGTTATAGAGGCACTTGGCTGGGCAGAGACAGATGTGCATGGCAATTATGCAGCAGGCTTATCGCCGGGCAGTTATGAGTTGTGGGCATCGGCTTTCTGGAGGGATTTATTGGCTCGTATTCCTGGGATAGTTGTTACTGCAGATGTGACAACAATTCAGGATGTAGAGTTGGTGCCAGGCGGCACCGTTTCAGGTCAGGTGACGGATTCTGTAGGGAATCCTGTGGCAGGTGCAAGGGTTTCCGTAGGGGATCCTGCTACTGGGGCAAGCGGCTTGGCAGAGACAGATGAGCAGGGCGATTATATTACAACACTCTTATTGCCAGGCACTTATAGAATGTCAGTAACACCTCCTTCTGGGGGTTACTGGATGCCGGCCGAGCATACCGAAATAGTTGTTATTGCCGGAGAGACAACAATTCAGGAAGTTGTCTTAATTAACATTGCCGTGGAGATAGCCGCAGTAGTAGATGCAGAAGCTGCGTCGACTGCTTTGGCCGGTGACGGAACAGACACCCAAGTTGCAATCGATGACGCTCAGGTTCTGCACGCAGATGCGGCGGCATTTGTAGCTGCGCTGACAGACGGAGCTGTTAAGACTGATTTAACGGCGAGACTGGCTGATGTTCAAGACGCCATCGACGCAGCTCAGGCTGCCCTGGATGTAGTCGTAGCGGAAGCTGAGGCAATATCTGCGGTAGAAGATGCAGAAGCTGCGTCGACTGCTTTGGCCGGTGACGGAACAGACACCCAAGTTGCAATCGATGACGCTCAGGTTCTGCACGCAGATGCGGCGGCATTTGTAGCTGCGCTGACAGACGGAGCTGTT
>Ga0208491_10014_pt1 | contig 96233 bp, 91 predicted proteins | sample SubbioCSW11_NovA_FD_184819 | JGI IMG/M metagenome (GOLD analysis project Ga0208491, IMG submission 184819) | Serpentinite rock and fluid subsurface biosphere microbial communities from McLaughlin Reserve, California, USA - CR11_CSW11_NovA (SPAdes) | ecosystem: Environmental > Terrestrial > Deep...
AGAGGTGAATTGTTGGAGGTGAGAGGGGAATTAGCGGGGGGATTTATGGGCGAGGCTGTTGTTTGTGGAATGTTGGCAGGGCGGGTGGAAATCTCCTCTAGATTATTGGCTTTAATAAGTTTATAATGAGAAAGAGTGACATAAAAATTGGCTGAAAGTTGGTGTCCATTTCGTGAAAAAAAGGACGGCATATCTCCTTATTTTTTTACTTGTCGTGAGCAATCTGCTGACGTTCCGAGTCACGAGAAATGCGTATCGCTTGACTATGCCTACGCCTCCTCCCGCTGTCGGCGGTAATGCGGCAGGAGATGATCTGCCGGAGGAACTGAGGCCTTTTATTGAGACTTTTAATATTTTAGCGCAACGCCATCTCGATGAAGTGGCAAAAGAAGAGCTTGTTGATGCGGCAATTAAAGGGATGGTCGATTCCCTGGAGGATCCTCAGACAAGCTTTTTGGATGCTGAAAATTGGGAAGAAATGATGATGAAGATTGACGGTTCATTCTCCGGGATAGGTATTGAGATCAACGTGGTTAATGAATACATTACAATTATTGCGCCGATCAAAAATACGCCGGGGGAACGGGCAGGTTTGCTGGCAGGTGATCGCATTGTTGCGGTGGACGGCGCAGATCTGGTCGGTGCCACGACCTTGGAAGCTGTAAAACTGATGCGCGGACCTACAGGCACAGAGGTCACGCTGACAGTGGAAAGAGACGGCCTCCCCGCACCTCTTACTTTTCAAATTACCCGGGGGAATATTGTTCTGCCCAGTGTATTTCCCGAAATGTTGGCTGAAAATATCGGTTATATTGAAATCACCACCTTTGACGAGCACACCGGCAGTGATTTTCGTGAAGCGCTTCTCCATTTGGAAAGTCAAGGGATGAAAGGCTTGATCTTAGATTTAAGGGATAATCCCGGCGGATTGTTAAACGAGGCGATTAAAATAGGTCAGGAACTTTTGCCTGCCGGTCCGATTACTCATGTCGCAGACCGTCATGGGGTGATTCAGCGGACATACAGTTCTTTTGGGGTGCAAAAGCCTTACCCCATTGTGGTCTTGGTTAACGGTGCCAGCGCTTCCGCGGCAGAGATAATTGCCGGTGCCTTTCAGGATACGGGAACTGGTACCCTGGTAGGGACGAAGACATACGGCAAAGCGACGGTACAGCATATGGAAAAGCTGTCAAACAGTGCGGGTCTGCGCTACACTGTTGCTAAATATCAGACGCCTAACGGCAGGGATATTAATGGCAAGGGTCTTGAACCGGATGTAGTTGTGGAGCTGCCCGCCGAATTTATGTTAATTTATCATCAGCTTGCTAACGATCTAAAACCTGGTGATAAAGATATATTTGTCACTTTTTTACAGAAGATGTTGGTTGCGTTAAAGTTTGATGTGGCGGAAACAGGCACCTTTGACCAAGCGACAGAACGTGCCGTGCGCGCGTTCCAAAGCAAGCATGGCTTGGCTGTCAGCGGCATCGCGAACGCTGCAACAAGAAGTAAGCTGGCGCAAGAGATTGAGGCTCTGTTAGGAAATTCGGATTTGCAGCTTAATAAAGGAAAAGAAATTCTGCTGGAAAAAATCTAAAGGAGTGGGCGGAGGGAGTCTATGGAGCTGGTCCGTCTTTTCCTTGGGGCCTTCGCGAGTTTTCTGCTGAACCCTCTGTTTTGGCTTGTGGTTTTGCTGATAACAAGCCAGTACGGCCGCGTGGCGAGAAATGAAGTGCAGTTGTTTGGCAGGGCTAAATATTCTGTAGCTAGGCAGACATTCTATTTTGCGTTGCTTGGACTGGCTGGAGGCTTTCTGGCCAGTCTCTTGCTCGTTCTTTTTGGTATCTCTTTGCTCGACATCGGTATTATTTATGTTTGGCCGCTCGCCGTGCTGCTTTTACTTGTTCACCCCCGTTACCTTTGTTTCGCCTATGCAGGCGGTTTGGTGGGGGCATTCTCCGCTCTGCTTCAGTTGCTCGAACAGTTTTGGCCTGCCGTCACGTTAGGAATACTCTCTGGGCTTGCAGCTATTCATATCCCCGGACTTTTGGCTTTGATCGGGATTTTGCACTTGACGGAGAGTTTTCTGATTGCTGTAAGCGGTCATTTGTTTCCAAGCCCCCTTTATCTAAAGACGGATAAAGGGGTGGTGGGCGGATATTCCCTGCAAAAGTTTTGGCCGCTGCCGTTGGTAGGCTTAGTGGCCTTACTTGTGCCGCAGGCTGCCGCGGAAGCGGTGAGCGGGGTGCGCATGCCGGAGTGGTGGCCTCTGCTAGCCGGCTCTGCACTGCCCGGAGCTGGTGAGACATTGCTTTATCTGCTCACACCCATTGTGGCAGGTCTGGGCTATGGCGACTTAGCTATCTCAACATCGCCGCAGAAGAAGAGCAGGCGCTCAGCACTAAATTTGGGCTGCTATAGTCTCATCTTAATTGCCGCCGCTTTTCTGGCTTTTCACTATCCGTTGTTTACAATACCAGCCGCTTTACTTTCACCATTTGGACATGAGTTTTTAATTATCTCGGGCAACAAACAGACTCTCTCGCAATGCAGAACATCATGGCGCTTGCCGGATCCATGGCCGATCTGGAAGTTGAGGGTCAAAATAACAGCATCAAACTGGTATTTTCTGATTTTAGGTCTACCGGCATGATTCTGGCGCCTGATCAATTTACAACGGTTTATCTGGAAGTTAAGCAGCCGCGCTTGTTTGATGCTATAGCCAAAAAAAGTAAGCTGCGCACCTGAGTTTGAACGCGTTAAGTCTGACTATCTTTTTGCCCTCTGGGCAGACTAGTCAAGGGAGGTGCGTGATGGCCGGAAATGAGTTGGAAGTGTTATTAAAGCAGCACTCATTGCGTCAGGCGGCTGCAAACCGGCAAGTGTTGCAGGCTTTGCACCAGGCAAACGAAGCTCTGCAGCTGGCAAGGCAGTTGATTATCGCAGAGATAGAATTTCAACGCCGGCTGGATGAGTTGGCAGGCTTTAATGAGAGCACACAAAACGGCGCGGCGGGAGAGCAGTTCAAGCAAGCCGAACCGCTTCCCCCATGGCGACTGGGGCAGCCTCCGGACTTGCAGTAAAGGAAAGGCTTGCAATGCGCCTACCGTCAAAAAAAGTCCTGATTTAGCATAGCCACAAGGTGTCTCAAAGTAAGATGCGAGGCATCTTTTTGTTTGAGCTGCCAGAATCGACCCTCTGTTGTGCTGTAAAAAAAAAAGTGAACATGATATAATATTTAAGTCTACTAAGAATAAGTTTTAATAAGCACCAGGGGAGCTTATGGCATGGGAAAATTTCTTGTTAAGAGTGAATTTAAGCCACAGGGTGACCAGCCGAAGGCAATCGAGAGTTTGCTGGCAGGGTTGGCGAAAGGGTTTAAGCATCAAACTTTGCTTGGCGTGACCGGTTCAGGTAAGACGTTTACTATGGCAAATGTAATTGCGCACTTGCAGCGGCCAACGTTAGTGATTGTCCATAATAAGACGTTGGCTGCTCAGTTGTGCAGTGAGTTCCGGGAGTTTTTTCCTGACAGCGCGGTTGAATATTTTGTCAGCTATTATGATTATTATCAGCCGGAAGCATACATTCCCCACACAGATATGTATATTGAGAAAGATTCTTCAATTAATGATGAGATCGAAAAACTTCGTCATTCTGCCACGAGTGCGCTGTTTGAGCGGCGTGACGTGATTATCGTTGCGAGTGTTTCTTGCATTTATGGCCTCGGTTCTCCGGAGGAATACGGGGAGCAGGTGGTTTCTTTGCGTGTGGGGATGAAAAAAAAGCGGGATGAAATTATCAGGAAATTGATTGCTATTCAATATGAACGTAACGATTTCCGCTTAGAACGCAGTCGTTTTCGTGTCCGCGGCGATGTGTTGGAAATTTATCCTGCATCTTCCACTGAGAAAGCGGTGCGTATAGAATTTTTTGGAGATGAAATTGAGCGGATCAGGGAAATTGATACGCTCACGGGGGAAATTCTTGGTGAGCGGGAGCATGTGGCAATTTTCCCCGCCTCGCATTTTGTGACTTCACGGGAGAGACTGGAAAAAGCTATGAGGGATATTGACTTGGAATTAGCCGATCGTTTGCGCGAGTTGCGCAGTCAAAATAAACTGCTGGAAGCACAACGTCTGGAGCAGCGCACTAGATATGATTTGGAAATGATGAATGAGATCGGTTTTTGCGCCGGAATCGAGAATTATTCCAGGCACTTAGACGGTCGCCCGGCCGGCAGTCGCCCGTTTACTTTGATTGACTATTTCCCCAAGGATTTTCTGCTTTTCATAGATGAGTCCCATCAAACGCTGCCGCAGGTGAGAGGGATGTATGCCGGTGATCGTTCCAGGAAGGAAACACTGGTGGAATACGGGTTCCGCCTGCCTTCAGCCTTGGATAATCGCCCGCTGATGTTTGCGGAGTTCGAACGGTTGGTAAACCAGGTCGTCTACGTTTCCGCCACTCCAGGCCCTTACGAACAGGAGCATCGGCAGCAGGTGGTCGAACAGATCATTAGGCCTACCGGCCTGATTGATCCTGAGATTTTTGTGCGCCCCGTTAAAGGGCAGATTGACGATTTGTACAGTGAAATTCGTCTGCGCAGCCAACGCAATGAGCGAGTGTTGGTGACTACGCTGACAAAGCGGATGTCTGAGGATTTAACTGAGTATTACAAAGAGTTAGGTGTCAAGGTTGCCTATCTTCATTCTGAAATTAACACTCTGGAGCGGAGTGAAATTATTCGCGACTTGCGCCTAGGCAAGTATGATGTGCTGGTGGGAATTAACTTGCTGCGGGAAGGGCTGGACCTGCCGGAAGTGTCCCTTGTCGCCATCCTTGATGCTGATAAGGAAGGGTTTCTGCGAGCGGAACGTTCTTTGATTCAAACCATCGGCCGCGCCGCCCGTCATGTTCATGGTACGGCAATTATGTACGCAGATAAAATTACCGACTCGATGCAGAGCGCCATTGCCGAGACAGAGCGCCGCCGCGTCATCCAACTGGAGTATAATCAGGCTCATGGCATTACCCCAACTACTATTCGCAAAGCGGTGCATGCCGTTATCCAGGCAACCAAATTGGCAGAAGAAACGAGTAAATATTTAAGCAAAGACGATGTTGAGCAGATGACAGCGCGGCAAAGAAAAGAAACAATTGCCGCGCTGGAAAAAGAGATGAAAAAAGCGGCACGGGAACTCGAATTTGAGCGTGCCGCCCGATTGCGTGATCAGTTATTCCAATTGCGAAAAGCCGGAAAAGAGGATGAGTATAACCATGGAACATGATAAGATATTGATTCGCGGTGCCCGCCAGCATAATCTAAAGAATATAGATGTGGAAATTCCCCGCAACAGGTTGGTTGTAATTACCGGCTTATCGGGATCGGGCAAATCTTCACTGGCATTCGACACGGTGTACGCCGAAGGCCAGCGCCGCTATGTGGAGTCCTTGTCGGCATATGCGCGGCAGTTTTTGGGGCAGATGAGCAAGCCTGATGTCGACTATATCGAAGGACTTTCGCCAGCCATCTCCATTGATCAGAAGACTACTTCCCGCAACCCGCGCTCCACTGTAGGCACAGTGACGGAAATTTACGATTATTTGCGGTTGCTTTATGCTCGTGCCGGCCGGCCGCATTGCCCGCACTGCCGTATTCAGATTGCCCAGCAGACGGTGGAGCAGATGGTGGATCGCATCATGCTCTTGCCGGAAAATACCAGAATCCATGTGCTGGCGCCGCTGGTAAGGGGGCGCAAAGGTGAATACAGCAAGTTATTTCAAGATGCCCGCTCCGACGGCTTCGTCCGTGTTCGTGTGGACGGAGAGATTCGTCCGTTGGAAGAAGAGATTACGCTCAGCAAAAATAAAAAACATGATATTGAGATTGTGGTAGATAGGCTGGTAATTAAGGAAGGCTTGGAGAAGCGCTTGGCAGATTCACTGGAGACAGCACTTAAATACGGCAACGGTTTAGTGCTGATCGAAATTATTGACGGAGAGGAATTGCTTTTCTCCGCCACTTTTGCTTGTCCGCAATGCGGTTTTTCTTTCGAAGAAATGGCGCCGCGTATGTTTTCTTTCAACAGTCCCTATGGTGCCTGCGGCAAGTGCAGCGGCTTAGGCAGCAAAGCAGAAATTGACCCCGAACTGGTGGTTCCCGACCAGCGGCGCACACTGGCTGAGGGAGCTATTGCGCCGTGGAAGCCTGGCAGCAACCAAGGCTATTACCAGCAGTTGCTGCAGGCAGTAGCCGCCCGCTTTGAGATTGATCTGAATATTCCTTTTGAGAAGCTCCCGGCAGAACAGAAGAAAATTCTCTTTAGCGGCGTATCAGAAAAAATTCCCTTTAACTACAAAGATGGCTACGGGCATGTTCGTCGCTACAATCTGCGTTTCGAAGGGGTTGTCCCTAACCTGGACAGGCGTTATCGGGAGACGACATCGGAGCAGGTGCGTGAGGAATTGGAAAGTTATATGTCTCATCATCCCTGTCCGGAATGTGGCGGCAGCCGCTTAAAGCCTGCCAGCCTGGCGGTGACTGTGGGCGGCAAGAATATAGCGGAAATAACCAGGCTGACGGTCGAGGAGGCCAGGCAGTTTGTAGGCAGTCTGGAACTTGCTGAAAAAGAGCGGCAGATTGCCCGGCTTGTCTTGCGGGAGATAGAGGAACGGCTAGGTTTTCTCAGCAACGTGGGGCTTGAGTATCTCACGCTGGACCGGGCAGCCGGGACACTTTCCGGTGGAGAGGCGCAGCGTATTCGTCTGGCCACGCAGATTGGTTCAAGCTTGACCGGGGTATTGTATATTCTTGATGAGCCAAGTATCGGTTTGCACCAGCGTGATAATCAGCGCCTGATTGAAACCTTGCTGCGCCTGCGGGACCTGGGCAATACGGTAATTGTCGTCGAGCATGATGAGGAAACTATTGACAGTGCCGACCATATTCTTGATATCGGGCCGGGCGCCGGCATTGCTGGTGGGTATGTGGTGGCGGCCGGCACCGTTGCTGAAATCAAAGCTGTGCCTGAATCTGTGACCGGGCAATATCTTTCCGGGCAAAAATCGATTTCTGTGCCCGAAAAACGGCGGGTCCTTAACGGCAAATGGCTTATTGTGACTGGGGCACGCGCCCATAACTTGAAGGAGTTAGACGTTAAAGTGCCGCTTGGTGTCTTTACTTGCGTTACCGGCGTTTCCGGGTCCGGTAAAAGCACGTTGGTAAATGAAATTATTTATCGCAGGCTGGCTCTGGAACTGCAGCGCGGCCGCCAGAAACCGGCGGAGCACGATGCTATTTCCGGTCTGGAATATCTTGATAAAGTGATCGAAGTGGATCAGTCGCCGATTGGCCGTACCCCCCGCTCTAATCCGGCCACCTATACCGGCCTGTTCGATTTGATCAGGGAGCTCTTTTCTGTTACGGCGGAAGGCCGCGCGCGGGGCTATAAGCCTGGCCGCTTCAGTTTCAATGTGAAGGGCGGACGTTGTGAAGCTTGTAAGGGTGACGGGATTTTACGGATTGAGATGCATTTTTTGCCGGATGTTTACGTTCCTTGTGAGGTTTGCCGTGGCAAGCGCTATAACCGTGAAACACTGGAAGTGCGTTACAAAGGGAAAAATGTGGCTGAAGTGCTGGAAATGGATGTGGCGGAGGCGCTCGATTTTTTTGCCGCCCTGCCGCGGATTAAAAGAAAACTGCAGGTGCTTTTCGATGTCGGTTTAGGTTATATACGTCTTGGTCAGCCGGCCCCCACGCTTTCAGGCGGAGAGGCGCAGCGGGTAAAACTGGCCACGGAACTATCGCGGCGCAGTAACGGCAAAACCCTCTATATTCTTGATGAACCTACCACTGGGTTGCATAGTGAGGATATCAACAAGCTTTTAACCATCCTTGATCGCCTGGTGGATAACGGTGACAGTGTATTAGTAATTGAGCATAACTTAGATGTGATTAAGCGGGCAGATTATTTAATCGATCTTGGGCCTGAAGGGGGCGCTGCCGGTGGAGAACTGGTCGCTTGCGGTTCCCCGGAAGAGGTGGCTGCGGTCGCTGCCTCGCATACAGGCCGCTTCCTGGTAAAAGTTTTACAGAAAGCAAAAGCTTAACGGAGGCAGTTATGGCTGCGAAACAGGATGCGCTTATCCAAGCTAAACTGGCACAGTTGCCGCGCCGTCCCGGTGTGTATCTGTTTAAAGACGGAGAAGGCGGGATTCTTTACGTTGGCAAAGCTGTCGATTTGCGTCAACGCGTACGCTCCTATTTTCAGCAGAGCCAGAAATTGGCGCCGAAAGTAAGTGTTTTGGTGGAAAAAATTTGTGACTTGGATTATACTGTAACAGATACTGAAGTGGAAGCATTAATTCTGGAAAGCAATTTAATAAAAGAGTACAGGCCACGCTATAATATTGACTTAAAAGATGATAAGCATTATCCATACTTGAGGATCACTACCCAAGAACCTTTTCCCCGCATCCATGTGGCCAGACGAGTAGAAAAAGACGGTGCCCGCTATTTTGGGCCGTATCCCAATTCCGGCGGCGTTAAAGAAACAATCCGTTTGCTACGCAAGCTCTTTCCGTTGCGCCATTGCCGCGGGCCTATAAATAAAAAAACGGCGCAGCGCGCGTGCTTGAATCGACATATCAGCCGCTGTTTGGCTCCTTGCGCAGGTGATGTGCCGGCAGAAGAATATAACAAGCTTGTGACTGAGATTTTGCTGTTTCTCGAAGGGAAGCAGGACAAACTGCTAAATGAATTGGCAGCCAGGATGGCGGCGGCAGCGGAGAATCTGGAGTTTGAAAAAGCAGCTTTGCTCCGCGACCAGTGTCGGGCGGTGGAAGCCATTACGAACAAACAGAAAGTGGCGGTTACGACAGGCGGCGACCGTGATATTATTGCGCTGGCCGCAGGCGAGGAGATGGCTTGCGCTCAGCTTTTTGCGGTGCGGGGCGGCAAGGTGACCGGGAGGGAACATTATTTGCTGACTAATCCTACCGGCGAAGAAGAAGCGGAAATCATGGCAATATTTTTGCGTCGCTATTACAGTCATGCGGGAGCAGTCCCCCCGGAGATTATGCTTTCCTGCCATGTTTCAGATAGCAAGCTGCTGACAGAATGGCTGCGGCACAGGCAGGGCAGGCGGGTTGCCCTCTCTGTGCCGCAGCGCGGTCCCAAAAAAGAGTTGGTTAGACTGGCGCTCGATAATGCCCGCCTGTTTTTAGAGCAGGAAATTCTGCGAAATAAAGCGCGTGATCCTCAGGCTGTGCTCCTTGACTTGGCTCAAGCTTTGGGGCTTGACGCTCCGCCGTTGCGGATTGAGGGTTATGACTGCTCTCATTTGCATGGGCAGGGAATGGCAGGGGCGATGGTTGTCTTTGAAAATGGCGTTTCTTTGCCGGCAAATTACCGACGCTTTCAACTGAGGAATATTGAAAAACCGGATGATTATGCAGCGTTGCAAGAGATGCTATCGCGGCGGTTTGCCCATCTTTCCGCTGCGGGAGAAACGGGGGAAGCCGGTATAAAAGACCCGTTCTTGTCTGTTCCGGACTTAATCTTAATAGATGGCGGACGAGGTCAGCTTAGCGCAGCGCTGGCAGCGCTTAAATCGCTTGGCCTGGATGCACTGCCCTTAGTTGCTTTAGCCAAAGAAGAAGAACTGCTTTTCTTGCCTGGTGAGCGGAAGCCGCTGCGGCTGGCAAAGCAATCTCCCGCCTTGCAGCTGTTACAAAGAGTGCGTGATGAGGCGCACCGTTTTGTGGTAACTTACCAGCGGAAATTGCGTCCCGGCATAAAGGGTTCCACCTTATTGTCGATCCCCGGAATCGGCGAGAAAAGGAGAAAAGCCCTGCTTAAACATTTCGGCAGTATTACCGCCATGCGCAGAGCAACTATAGATGAACTGACGGCTGCTCCTGCCATGAATCATGCGGCGGCAGAGGCGCTCTACTTTGCTTTGCATGAAGATGTGCAGGAGGACTCAGACTAAAGAGAGGTGCGAAGCAGCAAAATGATGCGTAAACTGTTCTGCCGTTTTTTCTCTGAGAGCACAGGCTGGCTGTTCTTTGCCAGCCTGTTTAGCAGCATAAATCGCACGTCCCAATTCATAGAGAATGAGTTGAAGCTGTCTGTTTTCGTCAAAATCGCTGCTTCCGCACAAAATCGTGTGCGAGGTAAAGATATAAGAGGTGGGTTGGGGCAGAACATAATTTAGGCAATATATGTGCAGGGGAGAACCGTTTAGAAGTAGTTCTGCCGCCATGCCCCGGCTGATTATGATACGTAAGGCGTTTTTTACCAGTTCCGGTGCGGGCGCTTTGCGCTCAGGCGAGCGGCGGAATTGCGCAAGAAAGAAAAGTTCGTTTGTCAACCGCTTGCAGGCTAACTGATATGTCTCATCTTGGCCGTAGCGGAGGCAGGGCTTAAGTGGCGGCAACGACACCAGCAGCTGCCGGATCACAAACAGCATGGTCCCCTGGCGTCCGCTTAGGCAGAGGGCATTCCCTTCTGTTGCCGGAAGCTGGCCGTTTAATTCATGCCAGATCCCCCGCAATTCTTCTCGTTCAAGGGCTAACAGGGCTAGGCCGTAGTCGCTATTTTTTGCGCCCTCCTCCAAAGTTTCCAGGATATCAAAAATATAGTCTGTTGCCCATTGCACCGGTTCAGCAGTGAAAATATGTTTAGATCTTGATGTCAAGGCAGTCCCTCCCGGTTGAAAACTTACTCCCGGCTTTTGCATTTATTGATATCAAAATTGGATGGCTATGTTAGTATTATGCTGCGGCTCAAAATTATGTTGAGAAATAAACGGCAATTACTAATATTTTCGTCAGCTTTTTACATCTTTTAACTTTCAAAAGGAATCGGAAAAGATGTGTCGAACCTTAGAACTGGAGGTGGCTGGTATGCAAGGTTTTTTGTGGCGGTGGGCTTTAAATGCAGCGGCGCTCTATTTTGCTGCGTATATTCTTGATGGTATAAATATAGACAGCTTTGTCGCTGCCTTGGTTGCAGCGCTAATCTGGGGAGTTGTTAACACAGTTATTCGACCTCTGATCAACTTGATTACGTTGCCTATTAATATTATGACACTCGGCCTATTTACTTTGGTAGTAAACGGGTTCTTACTTTGGTTGGTGGCCGAGGTGGTAAAGGGTTTTAGTATTGACAGTATTTGGGTTGGAATCGTCGGTGCGTTGCTGTTGTCAATTATCAGCAGCGTTCTAAGCATCCTCTTTAAAGACAAATGACGACGAGGTAAAAAGTGGCAAACAATTTTAAAATTTTGGCGCTGGATCTTGATGATACTCTGCTTGGCGCAGATTTTCAGATATCGCCTGAAAATCGCCATGCTATTCGCCGTGCTGTAGCTAGCGGCGTGTTGGTCACGCTGGCCACGGGAAGAATGTTTCGTTCTGCTTTGCCATATGCAAAACAGTTGCAAATTGATTTGCCGCTCATTACATATCACGGTGCGTTGATTCGTACTGCTGTCGGGGAGGAAACTCTCTACCACAGGCCTGTTCCTCTTGAATTGGCTAGACAGGTGGCGGCGTTGGCTGCGGCCGGCAATTATCATCTTAACGCCTATATTGATGATGAACTGTTTGTTGCGAAGGAAAATGAGTTTTCTCGTTACTACCAGCAGCTGGCAAATGTGAAGGTCACTGCGGTAGGTGAGCTGTCGACTTTTCTGGAAACGCCTCCTACCAAACTGACTATTATTGGCAGTGAAGGCAGATTGGCTGAAATTAAAAGTATACTGATTGAAAGTTACGGTAATGAGCTGGCGATTGTCATTTCACGACCCAATTTCCTGGAGATTACTGATCGTTTAGCCACAAAAGGGCAGGCACTCCACTTTTTAGCAGAAATGTTGGATATTCCGCGAGAGCAGGTGGCCGCCGTCGGTGACAGCTACAATGATTTGGATATGATTCTTTACGCCGGTTTTGGTGTGGCTGTAGCCAATGCCCGAGAAGAGGTAAAGTCAGTGGCTGACATAATCACGGCAAAAAATACGGACCACGGTGTGGCTGTTTTTATAAGGCAATACCTTTTTGATGAGAAGGAGGAAATTTTTTGATGACTGAAAAGGAAGTGCGTGACAGTGCCAGAGAAAAACTAAAAGGCTATTGCCGAGTATGTCCTCGCTGTGACGGGAGAGTGTGCGCCGGTGAAGTTCCGGGTATTGGCGGTGTGTTAAGTGGCTCTGCCTTTAGCAATAACTGTGAAGCGCTGGCCATGTATCATATCAATATGCGCACCATTCACCAAGTTGATGAACCTAATACGGCTGTAAAATTATTCGGCAAACCTTTTGACACCCCTGTTTTTGTGGCACCGCTTACCGGTGCCTCATATAATCTGGGCGGGGCGCTTTCAGAGGCGGAGATGATTTCCTGTCTTGTGACAGGAGCAAAAGAGGCCGGTTCCCTCTCCTTTAGCGGCGACGGAGCAGAAGAAGCGATTTATGCGTCCGGACTGGAAGCCATCAGCGCCGCCGGAGGCAGCGGCATTCCGATTATTAAACCGCGTTCCATGGATGCTATTGCCGCACGTATTCGCCAGGCGGAAGAAAGCGGCGCTTTTGCGGTGGGCATTGATTTAGATGGTGCCGGGCTTGTGACTATGGCTCTCAAGGGCCAGCCGGTAGGACCAAAAACTTTTTATCAGTTGCGCGAACTGATGGGATTGACAAAGCTGCCTTTTATCTTGAAAGGAATTATGACGGCTAAAGAAGCTGAAATGGCTCTGGAACTAGGGGCTGCCGCCATCGTTATTTCCAACCACGGTGGGCGTGTTCTCGACGGAACCCCAGGGGTGGCTGAAGTGCTCCCGGAAATTGTGGAACGGGTGAAGGGCGAAATTTTTGTGTTTGCCGATGGCGGAATTCGCACCGGCATAGATGTGCTGAAAATGCTGGCTTTGGGAGCCAACGCCGTGCTTATTGGCCGGCCGGCTATCTGGGGCGCATTTGGCGGCGGCTCTGCCGGCGTGAAGCTAATCATTGATAAAATGACTGCTCAACTGCGTCAGGGCATGCTTATGACAGGATGTGTCAATATTAAAGCTGTGGACTATCATGTGATTTACTAAGGAGTGCTCCCTGCATGAGAATTCTCGCCGACCTTCATGTCCATACTCTGGCCAGCGGTCACGCTTACAGCACCATTGGAGAAATTGCGGCGGCGGCTGCCGCAAAGCAATTAGAACTGGTTGCAATTACAGACCATGGGCCGGCTATGCCCGGTGGACCTCACGAGTATTATTTCGGTAATTTGCGAGTGTTGCCTGCGGAGATTGGCGGTGTAACAATTTTGCGTGGAGCTGAAGTAAATATTCTCGATGAGCATGGCAGGCTTGATTTACCGGAAGCATATTTAAAGCAACTGGATATTGTCTTGGTAGGGCTGCACAATGTTTGTACGGAATTATTGTGCCGTGAGCGTAATACGCGCGCGCTCATTCGTGCAATGCAAAACCGGCATGTGGATATTGTTGTTCATCCCGGCAATCCCGATTTTCCCATTGTTTTGGAGGAAGTTGTCTGCGCCGCAAAGCAACTGGGGAAGGCTTTAGAGATTAATAACAGCTCTTTTTTTGTGCGGCAAGGCAGCAGTGATATCTGTCTCGAGATCGCTCATTTGGCAAAACAGCATGATGTGCTCATCTCAATAAGCAGCGACGCTCATTATGCAGCCGACGTAGGCAAGCTGGAACGGGCGTTGGCGCTTGTGCTCCAGGCAGGGGTGCCGGAAAAAAACATTTTGAATCTAAATGCAGAACGCGTAAAACGTTTCCTGGCTAGCCGCGGCAAAGTGCGTTTTGCCCGGGGGGAGGCGGAGCATGAGTTTCTCTAAAAATGCGGAATCCTTGCAAAAAGCACCTTTTTTTGAGGGTCTTTCTGTGGCAGAATTGGAAACTGTAGCCTGTGTGATGATTGAAAGGTTTTATCCGAAAGGGACAGTGCTGTTTTTGGAAGGCGATAAAGGTGAGGCTCTTTTTGTTATCCGGCAAGGTCGGATTAAAATTAGTAAAGCCAGCGTAGACGGACGCCAACAGATTCTGCAGATTTTAAAAGACGGCGATATTTTCGCTGAGGTAATTTTATTTGATCAAGGGCCTTATCCGGCCACGGCAGAAGCGGCGGAGGATTCAACCTGCTGGCTTTTGCGCAGTACTGATATGGGAAAGTTGCTGCAGAGTCAGCCGACTCTTGCCGTGAAACTGCTGCAGATCATGAGCAGGCGTCTGCGCCAAGCCCAGCTATTGATCCGTGATTTGGCGCTTCACGATGCCTACGGGAGACTGGCCGGATTTTTGTTGCAGTTTAGTCGGCGTGAAGGGATAAGAACCGGAGATGGAGTGCTGCTCGACCTGGAATTGACCAGGCAGGAGATGGCCAGCATGATTGGCACTTCCAGAGAGACGGTGACTAGGATTTTAAGTCGTTTCCAAAAAGACGGAATTTTAACACTCGACAAGCAACGTATTATCATCCGCGATGAGGAAAAACTCTGTGATTGGACATGATTTTGGGCACACTACCTAGTAAGGGGGTGCCTTTTGTTTTATGCAGGCAATTACTGATTTACATACTCACACCGCTTATAGTCATGGGAAAGGAACTATTGAGGATAATGTGTGTGTGGCAATGAAGCGTGGCTTGCAGGCGGTGGGGATAGCAGACCACGGTCCCAACCATTTTTTTATCGGGATTGGCGGGGTTGAGGCCTTTAGGCGGATGAAAAATGAAATTGAAGCGTTACGCCATAAATATCCTGAGATAAAGATTCTTTTTGGAGTGGAGGCAAATATCGTTGATACTGACGGCACAATTGACGTTTCCGCCGCTATTTTGCGTGAACTCGATTTTCTGCTTGTCGGCTATCATAAAATGGTCCGTCCCCGGAGCCTGGCTTTTTTATGGCAGGGGGTGCGCAATTTTTGCTCCGGCTGGACGAAAACAAGTTCTGCGCTGCTGCGTGCAGCTAATACTGCGGCAATTACTGCTGCGGTGCGGCGTTATCCCATAGCCGCTATTACCCATCCAGGGCTGCAGATTGATATTGATACTGCGGAACTGGGTCGCGTTTGTAAGGAATACGGTACATCTTTAGAAATTAACAGCTCCTATGGCAGTGAGTTAGATCCTTATATCAGGGAGGCTCTCCCTACCGGAGTCCGCTTTTTGCTCAGCAGTGATGCGCACGTACCGGAGCGTGTAGGCGATTTTTCTCAAGCTTATCAATTAATCCGGCGCCTGAATATTCCTGAAGAGCGAATCGTTAATCTGGAAAAATAGAGTCTCTAAAAGAGGGAAAACGATGGTGTGAGCCGAAACAGTTCAAAAGGGCATTTAGAAAATGGGGAGGCGAAGAAGTTGGAAAATATCCGATTTGTGTTAATCACCGGGCTTTCCGGGGCAGGGAAAAGTCAGGCGATTCGCAGTTTTGAAGATCTGGGTTATTTTTGCATCGACAACTTGCCGCCCATGCTAATTCCTAAATTTGCCGAGTTAGCGGCCCATTCGGAGGGAAAAATTAACCGCATTGCCTTAGTCTCTGATATTCGTGGCGGCGAGTTTTTTGACAGCCTGCATGAGGCATTACAAATGCTGGAAGAAGTCGGCTTCGATTACGAGATTATCTTCCTGGAGGCTGATGATGAGTCGTTGATTCGCCGATTTAAGGAGACGCGCCGGCGCCATCCGCTCGCTGCAAAGGGCAGCATTGCTGAGGGAATTAAGGAAGAAAAAAGGCTGTTGGCACAAATTCGCAGTAAAGCAGATAAAATAATAGATACCACAATGCTTACTCCTCATCAGCTTAAAGAAGAGATTACCTCGCTTTATGCACCGGACAGTGAACAGGAGAATATTTTAATTACGTTGGTAGCTTTCGGTTTCAAATACGGGATCCCCCTGGATGCTGATTTGGTTTTTGATGTTCGCTTTCTGCCTAACCCTCACTATGTTGAGCATCTGCGGCCGTTGACAGGCAATAGCGAGGAAGTCAAAGAATACGTTTGGAAGTGGGCAATCACCCATAAATTTTTTCAAAAGCTGGTGGACATGATTCAGTTTCTTGTGCCTTGCTATGTTAAAGAAGGGAAACCGCAACTTGTTATAGCCATTGGCTGTACCGGAGGCAAGCATCGTTCCGTCTCAATAGTAAATGAGTTGGAGAAAATTCTCAAAGGGAAAAATTACCGCGTGGTAAAAGAGAATAGGGACATCAATAAGTCTTGAGTTTGAGGAGAATTTGACGATGCAAATTCGCGACTTTTTATTAGGCTTGGCTGTAGGCGGAGCAGCCATCTTGTTGCAGCACCGCCATGGCGGGCGGCGCGAGAAAGGCATGGAACTAGGCGAAACTCCTTATCAAAAATATTGCCGTGAAAACGGCGCCAAGATAGCAGCCATCGGTGGCGGCACCGGGCTTTCCGCACTGCTGCGGGGGTTAAAGAAATATAGCTCGAATCTATCGGCTATCGTTAATGTCACAGACGATGGGGGAAGCTCAGGTCGTTTGCGCGAAAAGTTGGCTATCCTGCCTCCCGGGGATATCCGCAATTGCTTGCTGGCGCTGGCTAATACTGAACCACTGCTGGAAAAGGTATTTCAATATCGCTTTGCCGCAATAGAAGGGTTGCACGGGCATAATCTGGGGAATTTGTTTCTGGCAGCGCTTAGTGATGAGTTTGGCTTTGAAGAAGCGCTGTCAGTCGCCAGTCGTGTGCTGGCAGTCAAAGGAGAAGTGCTGCCGGTAACTCTCGACAATGTGAATCTGGTGGCGCACTTTTCTGGCGGTCGCGTGATTCGTGGGGAAAGTCGCATCACTGCAGAGCGCGGGCAAATTTGCCGGCTTTTCTTGGACCCGGATACGTCGCAAATTTATCCGGCGGCAGCTCAAGCCATTCGCGAAGCGGAAATTGTCTTGGTAGGTCCCGGCAGCCTGTATACCAGTGTACTGGCTAATCTGCTGGTGCCGGGTGCTGCGACAGCCATCAGGGAAAGCAAAGCGAGGAAAGTATATATCTGTAATGTGATGACCCAGCCGGGAGAAACGGATGGATACACGGCAGCCGATCATCTGCAGGCAATTGATGAACATGTGGGGCCCGGCCTTTTTGATCTGGTTTTAGTTAATAACAATCTCGATATTCCTGCCTCTTTGCTAGACAAATACCGGCATGAAGGGTCTGTTCCGGTGCTTCCTGATGTTGAGCGTTTAGGACAGATGGGTGTGAGCATACTGTCGGGCAATCTGATGTCGCATCACGAGCTTGTCCGCCATGATTCGGAAGAATTGGCTAAAATTATTTTTTCGCAAGATTTGATGTTTAGTAAGGCTAATGTTGGGAAGAGAGGTTTAGTGCATCATTTAATCCACACGGGGAGAGGTGTGTTGCGTGACATACGCCCTGCAGGCGAAAAATGAACTGACCCGTCGTGAATTTGGCAAAGAATGTTGCCAGGCTGCTGAATTGATCGCATTTATCCGCTTAAGCGGCAATATCCAGCTTTCAGGCAAGCGGCTTTCTTTAAATGTGGTTACATCCAACCCGGCCATAGCTCGCCGGATTTTTTCTCTTTTCAAGCAGCTCTTTTGCCTCAGTTCAGAGCTGTTGGTGCGTAGAAAGATCAGGCTGCGGAAGAACAATGTTTATCTTATCCGCATCTCGGAACCATTTCGTGTTCGTGAGGTGTTGACGGAACTGGGCTTAATGTGTGGCGGTGCATTTGTTCAAGAGTTGGCTGAACAGATAAAAAAAGGAAAATGCTGTGGCAGGGCTTATTTGCGCGGCGCTTTTTTAGCTGCAGGCTCCGTGTCTAACCCGGAAAATTCATACCATCTGGAGATATTTGCTGACTATCAACAGCAGGCTGATGATTTGGCCGCTCTCATTGAGACCTTTGGCTTAAAGGCTAAGGTTATCACCAGAAAAAACGGCTACTTGGTTTATCTGAAAGACAGCGAACAGATTGTGGCTTTTCTAAATGTGATTGGAGCTCATTCTGCTTTGCTTAACTTTGAAAACATTCGTATTTTAAAAGATATCCGCAACCGAATTAACCGTTTAGTTAACTTCGAAACTGCCAATGTAAATAAAATTGTGGAAGCTGCGGTAAAGCAGGCAGAGCTTATTCGCGTCATCGACGATTCTATCGGGCTTGCTGCACTGGAGCCGCCGCTCCAGCAATTAGCAAAGCTGCGCTTGCAGCATCCGGAAGCTAGTCTTCAGGAGTTAGGTGAGATGCTTGAGCCAAAGCTGGGGAAATCCGGTGTCAATCACAGAATGCGTAAGCTGGAAAGAATTTCTAACAAAATTATAAATAAGAAATGTGGTAAATGTTCTATCTGATTCAAGCCGCAAAATAGAATATCTTAATAAGTTGGCAGGATTTTTGCGTAGCATTGGCGAATTGTAAATAGTCTGAAAACACTTAAACTTTTTCTTCGTCAGGCATCTTTTTGTGGCGTTAGAATTGTACTGAGCTTTCACAAATACGCAAAGGAGATACCGTAATGCGGATTTCCTATGATCTTAAGCTGGAGCAATCACAGAAGCTGATTATGACGCCTGAACTGCAGCAAGCTATTAATTTGCTGCAGCTTTCTGCGCTGGAGCTGCAAGCCTATGTCCAGAATGAACTGCTCAGCAATCCTGCGCTGGAAATTGAGGAAGGCGAGGACGGGGAGAAGCGGACAGATGAATTAGCGGCTAATGAAGGGTTGGAGAAAGACCCTATTGACTGGTTGGAGTATTTGCGTGACGAAGGCTTTGAGCATCTGCCCTCTTTCCGCTTGAGGCAAAACGAAAATGAGCTGGGATTTGATTACTTTTTGAGCAAGGAGCCGACGCTCCAGGAGCATCTGCTTTTCCAGCTGGGACTTTGCAAGCTTTCTTCCACTGAAAAGCGAATCGGCGAATTTTTAGTCGGCAACATTGACCAGCATGGCTATTTAAAAGGAGATACCGGCGAACTGGCGCTATTGATTGGTGTAGAGCAGTCTGAAATTGTCGCCGTGTTGGCCATCATTCAAAAATTTGACCCTATCGGAGTTGGTGCCCGCAATTTGCAGGAGTGCCTGCTGTTGCAAATCCAGGAACGGGGCGATGCCCACCCGTTGGCCATTAGAATCATCAGCTCGTATTTGGCGGATGTAGCCGAAAATAAGTGCAAAAAAGTTGCTGCTGAACTAGGCGTTGAGCCGGCCGAAGTGCAGGCAGCGCTGGATTATATTCGTACGCTCGAACCAAAACCGGGCCGGCTGATTGGTGATGTTTGTGATGTGCGTTATGTTGTGCCCGATGTGGTAGTGGAAAAGGTGGCAGGGGAATATATTGTGCTGGTTAATGAGCAATCCACGCCCCGTCTTTCTGTTAACCCCTATTATCGAGCACTATTAGGGACAGAAAGCAGTGAACCCAGTACTAACTCTTTTATTAAAAATAGTCTGGACTCGGCGCTCTGGCTGCTGCGCAGCATAGAACAGCGTCGGTTAACTTTGTATCGTGTTACAGCAAGTATTGTGGAAATGCAGCGCAGCTTTTTCGATGAAGGGATTAAGCATTTAAAACCGTTAATTCTTCGCCAGATTGCTGATAACATTGGGGTGCACGAGTCCACAGTCAGCAGGGCGGCGGCTAACAAGTTTGTGCAAACGCCGCGAGGTGTTTTCCCCTTAAAATTTTTCTTCTGTTCAGGCGTGGAAGATTTTCACGGCACAGCTGTTTCCTCGGAATCAATCAAGAGCCATTTGCGCGAACTGATTAATGCCGAAAATGCCCATAGGCCGCTGAGCGACCAGAAATTGGTGGTGTTGCTGGCTAGGCGCGACATTCTGCTTTCCCGTCGTACTGTGGCAAAATATCGGGAGGAGTTGGCTATTCCTTCATCCACCAGGAGAAAACGTATTTAGCGGAGAAAAGGATGTGCGGAGGCACATCCTTTTCTCCGGGTGCGGCAGGAATTTAGCTTTCATTAGCGAATTATCTATGCGGCTTTTGCCTCTGCGTGAAGGGCGAGTGAGGCGAGAGATTAGTGTTAGCAGGCAAACCTCCAGAAAAATCCTCTCTCCCACTGGGAGAGGGTTAGGGTGAGGGTCGGGTGTCTAAAAAGATAAGCTATGCTTTAAATATTATATTTTAGGGAGGCAATAAAATGACGATTAAAATCGGTGTAAACGGTTTTGGCCGGATCGGACGCGCATGTATCCGGCTTGTAGAGGAACATCCTGAGCTGGAAATGGTAGCTTTTAATAGTACGCGAGACCCAAAGATGCTCGCTCATCTTTTACAGTATGATTCGCTCTACGGCCGCACGCCCTACGATGTAGAGCCACTGAAAAATGCGCTTTTGTTAAATGGGCGGGAAGTAAAAATCCTGGCTGATCGTCATCCCGCAAACCTTAACTGGGGCGACTATGGTGTAGAGATCGTGATTGAAGCTACAGGGTCGTTTAGTGATGCCCTGGAAGCGGGAAAACAACTGGGCGGCAGTGCAAAGAAAGTTATTATTACAGCCCCGGCTAAAGGGGAAGATTATACTATCGTAATGGGGGTAAACGAGGATAAGTATGATCCAGCCAATCACCATGTCATTTCTAATGCTTCCTGCACCACCAATTGTCTGGCACCGGTTTGCAAAGTGCTGGATGATGAGTTTGGCTTTAAGAAAGGGTTAATGACGACTATACATGCATATACTAACGACCAGAGGATTTTGGATTTGGCACATAGTGATTTGCGACGCGCCAGAGCAGCCGCCTTGTCCATGATTCCAACTACCACAGGAGCGGCGCGCGCTGTCTCTATAGTCATGCCGGGGATTCGCGGCAGAGTAGACGGTTTAGCAATTCGGGTGCCGACGCCCACCGTCTCATTAGTTGATCTCGTGGCTGAACTGGACAATTCTGTCACAACAGAACAGGTTAATAATGCTTTTCGTAAAGCTGCTGACGGTCGAATGAAAGGAATTCTAGGTGTTTCTGATGAACCGCTCGTTTCTGTGGATTACAAAGGGGATCCGCGTTCTAGCGTGGTAGACGCCCTTTCCACCATGGTAGTGCAGGATAATCTGGTCAAAGTGATCGCTTGGTATGATAATGAGTATGCTTATGCTCGCCGTGTTATTGACCTGGCTCTCTTTATCGCAAAACACGGCTTGTAAATAGAAAAGCTGCCGCCTGCGTGTTCAGACTGCGGCAGCTTCTTTTACGGAGGTGCTTCCTTTGACAAAAAAATCAGTGAAAGATATTGACCTGACCGGCAAGCGGGTCTTTACGCGTGTGGATTTTAATGTGCCCAGAAATGAACAGGGTGAAATTACCGACGATACGAAGATCAGGGCGGCGTTGCCCACTATCCGTTATATGCTTGCGCAGGGAGCCGCCGTGATTTTAGCTAGTCACTTGGGTCGTCCTAAAGGCAAGCCGGATGAAAGTCTGCGTATGGACGCGGTGGCAGCGCGCCTCTCTCAGTTGCTTGGCCACCATGTGCAAAAGGTCGATGAAGTGGTAGGTGAAGCTGTCTCTCTTGCCGCGGCAGCTCTGCAGCCGGGGGAGCTTCTTTTACTGGAAAATGTGCGTTTCCACCCCGGAGAAAAGAGTAATGACGAAACTCTTGCCAAGGCATACGCCGGACTTGCCGAGCTGTTCGTTTCCGATGCCTTCGGTACGGCGCATAGGGCACACGCCTCCAATACCGGAGTGGGACAATACCTCCCTGCCGTAGCAGGACTGCTGATGGTGGCGGAAATAGAAAATCTCTCAAAAAGCGTACATCATCCGCTGCGTCCTTTGGTAGCCATTGTAGGGGGCAGTAAAATTGCCGATAAAATTGGGGTTTTGCATAATCTGCTGAGAAGTGTTGATACGCTTTTGCTTGGCGGCGGGATGGCCAACACTTTTTTGAAAGCAAAAGGATATCAGTTGGGTAAGTCGCTGGTGGAAGATGATCAGCTAACGGCTGCCGCTGAAATTATGCAAGAAGCGGCAGCTTTGCAGGTAAACCTTTTATTGCCTTCCGATTTGATTGTGGCAGATAGCCCGCAAGATGTGCCTGGCGCCCAAGCTGTTGCGGCAGATTCGGTGCAGGCAGGAAAAATGGCTCTTGATATTGGTCCACAAACAAGAAAAAGCTATGGTGACTTGGTAAGTAAGGCAGGCACTGTATTGTGGAACGGCCCGCTGGGCATGTATGAGGTAGACGCTTTCGCTCAGGGGAGTATTGAACTGCTTAACATTCTTGCGCAGTCTGAGGCGTTTTCGATTGTTGGCGGCGGCGATATGATTGCGGCGGTGGAAAAAGCAGGAGTGGACAAGCAGATTTCGCACATCTCCACCGGCGGCGGCGCCACGTTAGAGTTTTGGGAGGGTAAAGAGCTGCCAGGAATCGCCGTTCTGCAAGAGATTTGACTGAGTAGTTCACAGGAAGGGGTTTGATATGCGGATACCAATTATTGCCGCCAACTGGAAAATGCATAAAACGAGTGAAGAGGCAACAGCCTTTGTCAGTCAGCTGGCAAATCAGTTGCAGGCAGAAGCCGTGTTGGAAACAGTAATTTGTCCACCGTATCCTTTGCTTGCTTTAATTGCAGAGTCATGCCGGATGTATGGCTTCAAGCTTGGTGCCCAGAATATGTATTGGGAAACAGTCGGGGCGTTTACAGGTGAAGTTTCACCTTTGCTGCTGAAAGATTTAGGTGTGCACTATGTGATTCTCGGACACTCGGAGCGGCGTCAACTTTTTGGCGAAACGGATCAACAGGTGTCTCGCAAAGTCAGGGCAGCCTTTGCCCATGAGCTTGTGCCTATTGTCTGCGTGGGGGAAACACTGCAACAGCGCAAGGCGGAACAGACAAACAGTATTGTGGGAGAGCAGGTTAGCGTCGCTTTGAGGGGTCTTGACCCCTCTCAAGTGCGCAGAGTAGTGGTGGCTTATGAGCCTGTCTGGGCGATCGGCAGCGGTTTGACAGCCAGCGGTCATGATGCAGCTGCGGTGGCTCGCCATATCCGCAAAATAATTGGCGAGATGTTTAGCCTCAAAGTGGCACGTGATCTGAGAATTCAATATGGCGGCAGTGTTAAGCCGGAAAATATTGATGAGTTCTTGCGGGATGCTGAGATTGACGGTGCTTTGGTAGGCGGTGCCAGCCTTGATCCGCTAGTCTTTTCCGCTATTGTGCAAAACGCCTGGAAAGCAGTTGCGCCATGAGTCGCCCCCGCCCGCTTGCTTTAATTATCTTAGATGGCTGGGGCTTAGGCAGAAAGAAGAACGGCAATGCCCTCTACCAAGCACAAACGCCGTTCTATCACTTTCTCAAAGAAAAATTCCCGCTGGCGCGTCTCAAAGCAAGCGGCGAAGAAGTAGGACTGCCTAAGGGGCAGATGGGCAACTCAGAAGTAGGACATCTTAATATTGGTGCCGGCAGAATTGTTTGTCAAGAATTGCCCCGGATTGATAAGGCCGTCGAGGATGGTTCTTTCTTTGAGAACGAGAAGTTTCTGGCAGCCATCGCCTATGCAAAGGCAAATCATTCTGCTCTTCACTTATTGGGATTGCTTTCAGACGGCGGTGTCCACAGTCATTCGCGCCACCTCTTGGCCTTATTGGAACTGGCTAAGCGGGAAAATATGGATAAAGTTTTTGTCCATGCAGTTTTGGACGGGCGGGATGTTGCGCCCAGCAGTGCCCATGAGTATTTGCTTGCATTGGAAAATAGAATGAGCGAATTTGGTGTCGGTAAGGTTGCCACCGTTTCGGGGCGCTATTATACCATGGATCGGGACAGACGATGGGACCGGGTGGCTTTGGCTTATAATGCCATGGTTTACGGCAGAGGAGAAGCGGCCGCCGTGGCAATGCATGCATTGGAGTCGGCACATGAGCGACAAGAAACTGATGAATTTGTCAGGCCGACTGTGATTCTTGACAAAGATGGCAAACCGCTAGCTTCAATTAAGACGGCTGACGCCGTGATCTTTTTCAATTTTCGTCCTGATCGAGCCAGGCAAATTACTCGCGCGTTCACAGATGCGAATTTTAGCGGATTTGACCGCGGGGAAAATCATCCCTACCCTTATTTTGTCAGCATGACCCAGTATGATGAAAAAATCAATGTGCCGGTGGCGTATTTGCCAGACCATCCAAGCAGTACGCTGGGGGAACTCATAGCTAAAGCCGGCTTAAGTCAATTGCGGATTGCTGAAACGGAAAAATATGCCCATGTCACGTTTTTCTTCAGCGGTGGTGAGGAAAAATGTTTTCCGGGAGAAGAACGAATTTTAATTCCGTCGCCGAAAGTGCCTACATATAATTTGCAGCCGGAGATGAGTGCGCCGCAAGTCACAAAGAGGGTGCTGCAGGAAATAAGCGAGGATCGTTTCGACTTGATTGTTTTGAACTATGCCAATCCCGATATGGTTGGTCACACCGGTGTGCTGGAAGCGGCCGTTAAAGCGGTTGAGGCGGTTGATGCATGTCTGCGGGAGGTGGTGACAGCAGTGCTTGAAAAAGGCGGCATAGCCATTGTTACTTCTGACCATGGCAATGTGGAACAGATGACGGTAGGGCGAAACAGTTTGAGCTTTACTGCTCATACACCTAATCCCGTTCCGATTATTTTGGCGTCTTTTCCGCCACAAAAGTTGCGTAAAAGCGGGATTTTAGCAGATGTGGCTCCCACAGTCTTAGAATTGCTCGGCTTGCCTAAGCCGCCTGAAATGACCGGCACATCGCTTTTAATCCGCCTTTCTCAGCGAAGGGTACAGCCAAAGAGAAAGAAGACAGGAGGTCAGAAGGATGAGTAAAATTATTTCAATCTTTGCCCGTGAAATTTTAGATTCCAGGGGAAATCCCACCATGGAAGTTGACGTATCCCTGGCAGGGGGTGGCTTTGGCAGGGCAGCCGTGCCGTCAGGAGCGTCTACCGGAGCGTTTGAAGCTATAGAGTTGCGCGACAATGACAGCAGGCGATACTTGGGCAAAGGAGTGCTGCAGGCTGTAAGAAATGTTAATGAAATAATTGCCCCAGCCCTAAGAGAGCTGGATGCCTTAGAGCAGGCGTCTATAGACCAAACATTGATTGAGTTGGATGGAACACCAAATAAAGGTAAGCTGGGAGCCAACGCCATTTTGGGTGTCTCCATGGCCGTAGCTAAGGCGGCGGCTGCCTCTTTGGGGCTTCCTTTGTATCGCTATCTGGGTGGTGCTAATGCCAGGCTTCTGCCGGTGCCCATGTTTAATATTTTAAACGGCGGTCAGCATGCTGATAACAACGTCGATATTCAGGAATTTATGGTCTTGCCGGTGGGCGCGTCTACTTTTGCCGAAGCTTTGCGTGTGGGAACAGAAATATTTCACCATCTCAAAAAAGTACTCCAAAAAAAGGGGCTGAATACAGCCGTAGGCGACGAAGGCGGCTTCGCGCCAAACCTTGTGTCGAACGAAGCTGCGCTGGCTGTAATTATGCAAGCTATTGAGGCGGCTGGCTATAGCCCCGGCAGGGAAGTCGTGCTGGCGCTGGATGTGGCGGCAAGTGAGATTTACAGGGATGGTCTTTACCATCTTGACGGTGAAGGGCTGCAGAAGACGTCGCAGGAAATGGTGACATTTTATGAGAAGCTGGTGGCCGCCTATCCGATTGTTTCTATTGAAGACGGACTTGCCGAGGAGGACTGGGAGGGCTGGCAGCTGCTTACGAGCGCGCTGGGCAAACAGGTGCAGCTTGTTGGTGACGACTTGTTCGCAACCAACATGGAACGGTTGCAGCGTGGCATTGATGCCTCTACCGCTAATTCAATTCTCATTAAATTGAACCAGGTTGGTTCTGTGACAGAGACATTGGATTGTATCGCCCTTGCTCAGAAGCATAGCTACAAACCTATAATTTCTCACCGCTCAGGAGAAACTGCCGACACTACCATTGCGGATTTAGCAGTGGCAGCGTCTGCGGGCCAAATCAAGACCGGGGCACCGTCGCGTGTAGACCGCGTGGCTAAGTATAACCGTTTGCTCCGGATTGAAGAAGAATTGGGCAGCAGCGCTCGCTTTGCCGGCAATCAGTATGCTTCGTTTACCAAGGGGGGAAGGGGCTAGCCACCACATTCTCTCCCTCTGCTCAGAAAATAGCCACCACATTCTCTCCCTCTGCTCAGAAAATAGCCACCACATTCCCCTCTCCCTCTGGTCAGAAAATAGCCACCACATTCCCCTCTCCCTCTGCTCAGGAAATAGCCACCACATTCCCCTCTCCCTCTGGGAGAGGGTTAGGGTGAGGGTAAAGGTAAGGGCAAAAATAAAGGAAAGAGTGAGAAAGTATTTCTCTTCTTCTGCTGGCGCCACCGCCGACATAGCTGTCTTTTGTTGACTTGGGCAGGGCAGGATGTTATACTCGTTATGTACAATTATACATAACGAAGGGGGGAGAATTATGAGTAAGAGGTTATCGTCTTGGTTGCTTGGTCTGTTTCTATTGCTCTTTGTGATGACGGCTGCTAATGGTTTTGCGAGTGCTGCCGAAATAAGGGTTTTGCTTGACGGGCGGCCGCTCTCGATGGAAGTTAAGCCGCAACTTGAAGGCGGGACGGTATTGGTACCACTGAGAGCTGTTCTCGGCGCTTTCGGCGCGGAAATGCATTGGGACGGCAGAACCAGGAGTGTAAGTATTTCCAGGGGGCGGGCGAATCTTGGTCTGACGATCGGCAGTACAACAGCTTCGATCAATGGTGTGAGAACCCAACTTGATGTGGCGCCGAGAATTGTCAATGGCAGAACATTGGTGCCGCTGCGTTTTGTCAGTGAATCATTAGGTTCACAGGTTGACTGGCGGAGCAGGGACTTAACGGTGGCTATTGCGCGTCCGGCTAAAAGGCAGCTCACTTTAGCAACTACCACCAGCACATATGATTCAGGTCTTTTGCAGGCAATGCTGCCTGTATTTGAAAATGCTTTTGATTACGATGTAAGAATAATTTCTGTCGGCACGGGCGCGGCTTTAGCTCTGGGCAGAGATGGCAACGCAGACGTTGTCTTGGTTCACTCCAGAGAATTGGAGCTGCAGAATGTTGCACAGGGTCACTTCATTGGACGGCGTGAGGTCATGTATAATGATTTTGTCATTGTCGGCCCTGCGGCAGATACTGCAGGCATCCGGAGGGCAGGAAACGCTGCTGCTGCCTTGAGAGCAATTGCTGTGGCAAGAGCCACTTTTGTTTCGCGCGGAGATAATTCCGGCACGCATGTTAAAGAGAATGAACTTTGGCGGGCAGTAGGATTGACGCCGAGCGGCGCTTGGTATTTAAGGGCAGGTGCCGGCATGGCCGATACCCTGCGGATGGCTGATGAGCGAAATGGCTACACTCTCACTGACCGCGGTACTTTTTACATGCAGCAGGAAAAGCTGGATCTGGCCCTTCTTTTTGAAGGAGGAGAAAGTCTGCACAATCAGTATGGCATTATGGCCGTTAATCCGGCACGTCATGCCAGAATTAATTTTGATGGCGCCACTGATTTAATCCAGTTTTTTGTTTCTCGGCGAGGACAGGCGCTTGTCGCTGATTTCAAAGATGCTCGCGGCAGGCAGCTCTTTTTTCCAAATGCCAATCTTTTAAGATAATTGCCGTTTGTCTGTCGCTTAATGTTAAACTTTCCCGGAAATCATGTTTTCTTTTCTGTCACAGGGAGCGCAGTCGTTTAGGCTGCGCTCCCTGTAAGTCTGTTTGACACAGCGGAATATGCTGAAAAAGACAAATCGTTTATTGTTTTTTCTAAATCTCTATGATAGAATATCTTTGTGCTCTACGGCAGAGCGTGACGGAGGTTATTTCCCCAATATTTTGACAAATTCATTGTAGCTCAAAAAAGGAGGTGTGATGGATGGAAGTAGTAATCAATATTTTGTTTTTACTGGCTGCTCTGGGTGTGATTTCATCAGTTCTTTTGCAGTCTTCCAAATCAGCCGGTCTTTCCGGAGCGATTACCGGCGGATCACAGACAATGTTTGGTAAGAAAAAAGGCGTAGATGATTTGCTGGCAAAACTGACTGTGGTTTTTGCTGTTTTGTTTATGGTGCTGGCAATTATTTTAACAGTTTTAAGGGCTTAACCCGGCTTGCCGGGTCAAGATAGAGAGATAACTAGAAGGAGGAGAAAGAAACAGTATGGAAAATCTTGTAATGTTGGCTCCACTTGCCGGTGTAGTCGCCCTGTTATTTACGCTTTATTTGGCTGGCAAAGTCAAGAAGATGGATCCAGGTAACGAACGGATGCAGGAAATAGCAAAAGCGATTCAAGAGGGTGCCATGGCTTTTCTGAGCCGTGAATATCGGATTCTAGCGATTTTTGTAGTTGTTCTCTTTTTCGTCATCATGTTCGCTCTTAATCTCCCTACGGCGATTGCTTATCTGGTAGGTTCCTTTGCTTCAGCCTTAGCCGGCTTCATCGGTATGACAATCGCGACTAAAGCTAATGTGAGGACAACTAGTGCTGCCAGAAAAGGAATTAATGAAGCTTTGACCGTGGCATTTTCCGGCGGGGCTGTCATGGGTCTTTCTGTGGTTGGCCTTGGCTTGCTGGGATTAAGCGTGTTGTACATGATATTCGGGGATGTTCAAGTACTTACCGGTTATGCTCTGGGTGCCAGTTCTATTGCTCTCTTTGCCCGCGTGGGTGGCGGTATCTATACCAAGGCTGCTGATGTCGGCGCTGACTTGGTAGGAAAAGTAGAAGCGGGTATTCCTGAAGACGATCCGCGTAACCCGGCTGTTATTGCTGATAACGTGGGTGATAATGTGGGTGACGTGGCAGGTATGGGTGCCGACTTGTTTGAATCTTATGTAGGCGCTATTATTGCGGCCATCACTATTGGCATTGTGCTTTACGGTATGCCTGGTGTTCTTGTTCCTATGCTTGTCTCTGCCACCGGGATTATAGCTGCAATTATCGGCACCTTTTTTGTCAAAGCTAAAGAGGGCGTCAAACTCTCCACTTCACTGGAGCGCGGCACTCTTGTCAGCGGTATTATTGTAATTATTGCCTCATATTTCATCATTGACGCTTATCAAGGAGTTTTTGGGGGAATTGGTTCGTTTTATGCCGTATTTTCCGGTCTGCTGGCCGGGATTTTAATTGGCCGGATCACTGAGTACTATACTTCAGATCATTACGCGCCTGTAAAAGGAATTGCGCAAGCATCAGTAACCGGTTCGGCCACAACTATTATCTCCGGGTTGGCTGTCGGTATGCGGTCTACAATGTTGCCTGCCCTAGTTCTTGGTGCCGCCATTCTGATTGCTTATGAGACGGCAGGTCTCTATGGGATAGCTATCTCCGCAGTAGGTATGCTGGCTACCGCAGGCATGACCATTGCCGTGGACGCATACGGTCCCATTGCTGACAACGCTGGCGGAATCGCCGAAATGTCTCACCTGGATAAATCTGTGCGTAAAGTTACTGACCAGCTGGATGCCATGGGCAACACGACTGCCGCCATTGGCAAAGGTTTTGCCATCGGTTCTGCCGCTTTAACGGCTCTTGCTCTCTTCACTGCCTATACCGAAACTGTCAATATCGCTGCCATCGACATTACTAATGCTAAAGTGACTGCAGGCTTGTTACTGGGCGGGATGCTTCCCTTCTTCTTTTCGGCCTTGACCATGGAAGCGGTGGGTCGGGCAGCCTTTGATATGATTGAAGAAGTGCGCCGCCAGTTCCGGGAAATTCCCGGCCTGATGGAGGGGAAGGCAAAGCCGGATTACGCCCGCTGTGTAGATATCTCCACCGCCGCTGCGTTAAAGCAAATGGTGTTGCCAGGTTCATTAGCCGTGATTGCGCCGCTGCTTACTGGATTTGTTCTTGGCGCAGAAGCGTTAGGTGGCTTGTTGGCAGGAGCCACTGTCACCGGGGTGTTGATGGCGATTTTTATGGCCAACGCAGGTGGCGCCTGGGATAATGCTAAAAAGTTTATTGAAGGCGGCGCCCATGGCGGCAAGGGTTCCGACCCGCATAAAGCGGCCGTTGTTGGAGATACTGTGGGTGACCCTTTCAAAGACACATCCGGTCCCTCGCTAAATATTCTTATCAAGCTGATGAGTATCGTGGCGCTTGTTTTTGCTCCGCTCTTTGTCGGTGCAGCTCCCTTAATAGATCTTCTCTTTTAATCGAGCAATAAATACACAGCTAAGAGCGGCGCAATGATGCCGCTCTTTCCTGTTTTACGCGCAAATACTATTGTTCAAGGAGGAACAAAGGTGGAACGGGCAGAAGCATATAATTTGGTTAAAAAACATATAAAAAACAAAAACTTAATTAAACATATGCTTGCCACGGAAGCAGTGATGGGTGGCTTGGCAAAGCGCTGCGCTGCGAATGTGGAGATGTGGCGGCTGGCAGGCCTTGTCCATGATCTGGATTACGATCAAACGGCAGAACAGCCGGAGCAACACGGACTTCTTGCCGCGAAGATGCTTCAAGAATTAAGCTTTCCCGCAGAAATTATCCAAGCAGTCCGCGCACACAATGGATTATTGGGTTATGAGCGGACTAGCAGCCTGGACCAGGCGCTCTACGCCGCCGACCCGGTCACCGGCCTGATTGTAGCCGCGGCACTGATTCATCCGAATAAAAAGTTATCAGCCATTGACAGCCGGTTTGTGCTAAACCGCTTTGCTGAAAAGCACTTTGCGCGCGGGGCAAGCCGGGAACAAATTGAATCCTGCAGCAGGTTGGGCCTGAGTCTTGAAGAATTTATTGGCATCAGTCTGGAAGCGATGCAGAATGCCTCCGTAGAACTGGGGCTCTAAGGAAGGATGCCAAAAGAAATGAGGCGGACACATGAGTTTTGAGGAAAAAGTATTAAATTATATGCGTGAAGGAGCATACAAGCCTCTAAAAGCGGAAGAATTGAGCCGCCAGCTTGGTATAAGTGAAAAGAAAGAGATCAAGCGTTTTCAAGGCTTTCTGGAGGAAATGGAACAGGAAGGCAAAGTAATTAAGAATCGCTATGGCTTGTATGGTATTCCCGAAAAAATGAATCTTGTGGTGGGGAAACTGCAGGGTCATCAGTCTGGCTTCGGTTTTATTATTCAGGACAACCCTGATACTAGCGACGTGTTTGTCCCTGCCAACCAGATGAATGGTGCTATGCACGGGGATAAAGTGGTGGCACGCTTACTTAGGAGTTCCGGCAGCAACAGGAAGAACGAAGGCGAGATTATCCGCATTCTGCAACGCCGCTCCAAGCTGATAGTGGGCCGCTATGAAGCCGGCCGGCAATTCGGATTTGTCATACCAGACGATCAGCGCATAGCACAGGATATTTTTATTCCGAAAGGAGAAACAAAACAGCTTAAAAACGGCATGAAAGTTCAGGTTGAAATTACCCGCTGGCCTGAGCAAAGACGTAATCCTGAGGGAGTTATTGCTGATGTCCTTGGTTTCCTTGGGGAAAAAGGGGTAGACACTCTTTCGATTATCAAAAAGCATGAGTTGCCGGAGGAGTTTCCCCCAGCCGTATTGAAAGAACTGGAAGCATATGACCGTCAATTGTCAGCAGACGAACTGGCAGGTCGACGCGATCTGCGTGAACTCATCATGGTGACGATTGATGGTGTTGATGCCAAAGATTTGGATGACGCCGTTTCGCTTCATAAAAAAGATAATGGAAACTGGGAGTTGGGTGTTCACATAGCAGATGTCGGCTATTACGTCAAAGAAGGCACAGCTTTAGATAAAGAGGCATTTCAGCGCGGCACCAGCATTTATTTGGTAGATCGTGTGATTCCAATGTTGCCGCCGGCGCTCTCTAATGACCTTTGCAGCCTGAATCCAAAAGTTGACCGCCTGGCAATAAGTGCTTTTATGGAGTTTAGTCAGCAGGGAGAATTGCTCGCTCATCATTTCGTCCCTAGTGTAATCTGTACACAGGAAAGAATGACTTACGATGACGTTCGAGGCATCCTTGAAGACCATAATGAAGATTTACGCAAGCGCTACGCTCCTCTTGTGCCCATGTTCGAAGAAATGCGTCGCCTCGCTTTGTTGCTCAGGGAGAAACGTTTTAAGCGCGGTGCCTTGGATTTTGCAGTTCCGGAAATAAAAGTGAAACTAGATGATGACGGCAAACCGATTGCTCTGGAGAAGCGTCCCCGCACCATTGCTGAAATTATTATTGAAGAGTTTATGTTGGTATGCAATGAAACGGTGGCTGAACATTTCTTTCGACTGAAGCTTCCCTTTATTTACCGGGTGCATGAAAAGCCTGCTGACGAGAAGATGCTTCACTTTCGTGATTTTGTGCAGAGCCTTGGCCTTACCATCAAAGGTACGCCGGACAGACTTCACTCATCCTCACTGCAGGCATTGTTGCGCAATATAGCAGGAAAACCGGAGGAACGGGTTGTAAGCACGGTGCTTTTAAGGGCCATGAAGCAGGCTCGTTACTCCTCGGAAAACGCGCTTCACTACGGTTTGGCTGCCCAATACTACACCCACTTCACTTCTCCCATTCGCCGTTATCCTGACTTGGTGATTCATCGGCTGTTACGCGAATACTTGACGGGGGTGCCGTCAGCAAAAAGACTTGCCAAAATTGCAAACAATAACTATAACGCCGCAGATCGCTCATCCACCCGTGAACGCTTGGCCATGGAAGCTGAGCGGGAAAGTGTTGACATGAAAAAAGTCGAATTTATGGAAGGAAAGGAAGGCCAGGAGTACGATGCCGTCATCTCCGGTGTTACTTCCTTTGGCTTATTCGCTGAACTGGACAACTTGGTGGAAGGGTTAATTCATGTCTCCAGTATGGAAGATGACTATTATAATTTTCATGAGGATAAACTGACTCTCATCGGGGAGCGAACTGGAAAAGCATACCGAATCGGTCAGCCGGTCCGGGTGATTCTAAAGCGTGTTGACAAAGAAAGCCGTCAAATTGATTTTACTCTTACAGATGCGCGAGGCTGACAGATTTGCATGGCCAAGCATTTGAGCCGAAAAGCCCTGAGTTGACGAAAAATACGACAAATGCTATAATGATGACAGGAGAGATAGCTGACCCTATTTGTTTACTGCAAATAGGGTTCTTTAGCGGAAGAGGTTTGTATGGAAGAAAAGGTGTTTGCCAAAAACCGCAAAGCATTTCATGATTATCACATCGAGGAAAAGTATGAAGCAGGCATGGTGCTTACCGGCACAGAAGTAAAATCTATTCGTTCCGGCAAGGCGAACCTAAAAGATAGTTATGCTCGCATTGAAAACAGTGAAGTGTTTATCCACAATATGCATGTCAGCCCATACGAGCAAGGCAATCGTTTTAACCACGAGCCTCTCCGTAAACGAAAAATTCTCATGAATCGCCGTGAAATCAGTCGTCTTATAGGACTTACCAGGGAAAAAGGGTATACGCTTATTCCGCTCAAACTGTATGCAAAAAAAGGCTTTATCAAAGTTGAAATCGCCTTGGCACGCGGCAAAAGGGAGTACGATAAACGGGATGCCATAGCGACTAAAGAAGCAAAACGAGAAGTTGAAAGAGTATTCAAGGAGCGGCAGTATCAATAATCTGGGGGCGTTTTGGATTCGACGTAGGTTGAATGGGTGAGAGTCGCGAGTCCGGGCCCATGACCCGGTTAAAAACGTGGAAAAGGCTTAAACGCCAACGATAATTACGCTCTCGCTGCTTAATTAGCAGCGTGTCCGCTAGCTCCGAGCCTGTAGGCGCTAGTCCGGGCATCGACTAATCAGGCTACCGGTTTTACGGTTGGCAGAGCCAAAAAAACCGGGAATCACAACTGTGCTAGTGTAAATGCATCCCGCCTCAGGGAGGCCTTTACGCGAAATTAAACCTGAGGATACACTCGTAGAAGCTTTTGCTGGTTTGCCTGCGGACAGGGGTTCGACTCCCCTCGCCTCCACCAAATTAACTACCATCTATTGATACAAGGGATTGTGTCGGTGGGTGGTTTTTGCTTTGCCCAAAAGCCTAGTGTTTAAGCCATTCTTGCGGTTTGCGAGGTGGCTTTTGCCTTTTTGTAGAGGTCTGAAATAGAGTTTTTTAGCAGCAACAGGGCTTTGCTCCTGCTCTTTCGGCGGTTATGGCAAGGAGAATCGTTGAAACTTAGGCGGGGGTGTGCATCGCCTAGGGGTGATCGTTAAAAGATTGGGATAATCGTTGAAACTTACACATTTCAAAATGAAGTGCTGCAAAAATATATTGAGGCAAGGTGTCCGATCATGCATTGCTGGTTGACAGAGCATCAGATTAGTTGTATCATTAAGTCAACAGAGCCCACCACGCCTCTTAACAATGCGGACCAGGGTGGGACATTTTATTTCTGGAGAAGATCATGGGCAATAATAGTGAGAAGGCTAGGATCAAGAATCCAACCACCTTTGAAGAGCAAGTCAACATATTAAAAAGCAGAGGCTTGGAAATTACAGATGAAGAGCAGGCTATAGAGACCCTTAGCAGAATAAATTATTATCGGTTAAGTGCATACACGCTTTCATATAAAGCCGATAATAAATTTTATGAAGGGGTATCTTTTGACGATGTTTATAGCCTTTATGAGTTTGATAAAAAGTTGCGCAGCATGATCATGGGCGTATTAGAAACCATTGAAGTTGCTTTTAGAACACATATTTCATATTTAATCGCTCATAAATATGGGGCGACAGGTTACGAAAATCAGGAGAACTTTAGAAATATAACTCATCATAGTAACATGATGCAAAAAATTCTAGAAGAAATAGAGCGAAGCGATGAGGTTTTTGTGCAGCACCATAAATCTGCATACGAAGGGGTTTTCCCGGTTTGGGTTGCTATTGAACTGACTTCTTTTGGCCTATTGTCAAAAATTTATAACAACATGAAAGAAGAAGATCAAAATCTAATAGCTCGCGATTACTATAATACAAAAGGTGAGTATGTTAAGTCTTGGCTGTACACCTTATCAGTTTTTAGAAATATTTGTGCTCATTACGGAAGATTATATGACAGGCGACTAAAAATCACCCCAAAATTATTTAGGGTAGACATGAAAAAAGGGATAAAGAATGACACGGTATTTTCTGTACTTTTTATCACCGGGAGGTTGCTACGGGACAAAAGTGAGTGGCAGAATTTTGTGATGAACCTTACAGCTTTAATCGAAAATACCGAACAAGTAGACTTGAAATTGATGGGTTTCCCTGATAACTGGGAAGTAATACTTAGAACAATTTAATAATGCGAGATCATGCTCAAGATTGGTCATTCTATGACCTCCTATGGAATATTTGTGCTGGTTTCAGCACTTAAATCCATTATACAGAAGGTTTTTACCAGCGGATCAGTGTGCACAATCAATGCGGAAACTTCCCCCAATTTTAACGGTCAGCGTGCACAATTACAGCGGTCAAAATGCATAATCTGTCCGGCTGTATTCACATGGCGATTATTCCATCTCGTCACCCATCATCATTTTATAATGCTGTTCCTGATGCAGGGCTTTAAAAATCAGTTTGAAAACCGTCTTGTACAGGTTGATGTCTGCGCAGTCATCAACATAGTTTAAACCATCGCTAAAACCTACTGAGTTGACGCTGATATAGGACAGCATCGCCGAAGCAAGTTGATATTTTGTGTAGTCGGGTAAGCCCTCCGCAGGAGTCTCAACGAATTTGTCCTTATTCTCTTCCAGAACCCTCTTTCGGATGTTCACACCGTCGTAACCGCAAAGCTGCATGAAATAGTATTCCAGAATTCGCCGGATGACGTTCAGCACCGGAATTACAGTGTTGACCTCGCGGTACTCGCTCCAAAGGGCGGCGTAAGAGTTCTGCACAGGATTAAAGTTCTCATTTTCAGTGGGTATTTTCTGGCTCGGTCGCACACAGAGTCTGACCGATGAATTATTACTTGCCTTATTCACCACAAAAAACGACACGCACTTGAAGCGGTGCGTCTGGTTGTAGGTTATCTCCCTATGGAAGTAGACGTTATGGGTTAGGATGAAAATTTGCTTGATGTAATCACCCTGAACCTGATTGTCCAAGTAATCAGCGTTATTGTGGCAGACCTCGACCATCTCCCGAATCAAGGTGCTGATGATGAACAGGGCGCTGCTATCCACGCTTGAAACAGGGTCGTCGATTACGACAAGCTTGTCCTTGCTGATGTCACTATCAGAATGGCTTCCGCGAACGAGATGATAAAAATAGAGAAATGCGATAAAGTTGCGCTCGCCTTCGCTGAGATTGGCGGCAACTTGCCCGTCCTGGCGGACAACCTCGTAAACATTCTGTTGACCGCGTTTTTCTCGCAAGGTGAAACCTTGGAAACCCGAATCGCGGAGTAGATCGTTTATGCTCTTGATGGTCGGCGCGGTGCTGACGATTTTCTTGCTGAGTTCGGCGATTTCTATCTCCAAGGCTCGTGAAGCCTTGCCACCATCAGTTATTAGCTTCGCCAGAGTGGCAACCACGTCATCAAAGGTCTTACGTCTCGACTTATAGGTCGAAATATCGCTCTGAAGCGTAAAGGCGATTAGTTCCCAGACGTTCGTGGTACATTCCGTCTGTTTCTGCCGCTTTGCGCCCACAATAGCGTTGTTGGCTTGGATTTGCTTGTTGAACCCTTCAACGAGATCGTTTATATCATCTCGTAGCGTCTTTACGTTTTCAAGCGCAATTATTGAGGATGGTTCTTTTAGCTTGTCCTTAATCCGCTGGAGGTTGATTTCAATTGTCTTCTCCAAAAGAGCGAGTTTAGTTTTGTATTCAGTCAAATCGAGTCTCGGGAAGGCGTTCTGCATATTCGCATTCAAAGTGTCAAGAAAATTCTGCATATCGCTTGCGTAGTCCTCTTGAAATTGCCGAAGGGCATCGATGTCCTCTTGATACTGTCCATCAAAACAAGCGGCGATTTGTTTGTCAAAATCATCGGGCAGTTCCTGTTGGCAATAAGGGCATTTGCCTTCTGGGGTTTCGGGGAAATGTTCATGACCTTGGCGTACCCAGTCAGTGGCGTTGATTGCTTTGATGAAGCCTGCAAAAGGCGTGTCACTACTGCTTGTGATGGACTTACCGAGCAGTTCGTTGCCGGGGGAGCCTTTCAGTCTTGCCGTGCCGCCAGTCGGTTGAAACTCTCTATATGTAGCCGCATTCGGATCAAACGCCGTTTCATACAGGGTTCTCAACTCCCCGACATCGTGCTGTGTCGGGTTGCCCATTTGCAGGACTTTCTCTGCAAACTGCGCCTTCCGCTTAAAGCGGTCTTGAGTGTCATTAAAGGCATCTCTGATGGCTTTAGTCTTATCCCAACAGGTCTCTTGAAAACCCGTGAGAAGTCTGTCCCGTTCAGATTCTTTGCGTTCTTTAGCCGTGGTGTTCTCACCGTTTAGCTTTTCTTGTTCTGCTCGTTGTGTAGACTTTTCGGCAATCTGGTTCTGTATCTCTATGTTCTGCTCACCGACGGTGAACACACCCTTGAGGTTGCCGTAGCCACGAAAGTTCGCTTCAACAAACTCCTGATTATAGACTAAAACGGAATAATCGGCAGAAGACTTGCCCTGTTGCCAAGCAAGACCGCTGTCCGAGAGAATTTCCCTGGCAATTGTAGATTTCCCCGTGCCGTTGTTGCCGTAGAAGAAGTTGATTAGGGTTGGTTCTACCGGAACGCCGCTGAAAGTGGCGGCGTTAAGTGTGATTTTTTCGATTGTCGAAGTCATTTTAGTATTCATCGTCAACGCCCCCCGTGTGTTTCGGCGGCTCTAAACCGCGCGACTTTTCCTGTTTGATTTCTTCTTCGCCGTCATGGGTAGCGGGCAAAGCAATAATCTCCTTGCCAGCGATACCTTGCAAGTCGCCGCTCATACCGTAAAGGCTGCAGGTTACTTTCTGCAGGATTTTCTCCTGCGTTGCCCACCGTTTCTGGGCTTGCTTCTTTTCGGTATCGAGTTGTTTTGCCATTTCGTCATAAGACTCAATAATATACCTGATGCGGTTACTGAATTCACCGCCTGTCAGGTAGTTATAAATCATCTCGATTTTAACATCCTTGCCCTCGGCGTTACGGTTGGCTACAGCCACTTTGACACAGACCTCGCGCAAAAACGTGGCGAGCATTATGGTGTAGCGGGGTTTAACTAGCCAGACATTATCCGCAAGCTGTTTGAAATCGTCACCGCCACCGTCTGTAGGGTTGAACACAATTACGCCGATTTGGGCTTTCTCGGTCGCCAGCTCGTCCTTCAATTTTCCAAGCCAGCCCGCCTGATAAGTCTTGGCGTTCTTGCATTCCCAGAGAATCAGTCCGCAGTTTTGATAGAACTGCTCGTTGACAACCTGCCGGATATCAGAGCCACGTTCACCCTTTTTCACCTCGTCGATAGTGTCAAAAGGGAAAGCGGCACGTAAGGTTTGCTCGATATCCAGCTCGAGGATTTCGCCCTGCAACTGCTGCGATCCTTGCTCTGCCACCTGTTTGGCGGTGGTAAGCTGCTCGCGCAGTTTGTTGATGGTTACCTCCTGCTCGCGGATTTTAGTGTTAAAATCCTCCGAGGCACTTAGCACCGCTTCCTCACGGATGAGTTTCTCTTTTTCCAAAAGTTCCTTACGGGCGGTCAGTTCGGCGTCTACCCTTGCTTTATTGGCCTTGCTCAACTCTTCAAGCAGGGATTTTAGCTGCTCGCGCAACTGCTTTTCGCTCTCTTTTGCGCTTTCAGCTTGATGACGAAGCCGCTCGGTTTCAAGTTCCGTGGACTGCTTCGTCTTTTCAACCTCAAGTTCGGTAGATTGTTTTGCTTTTTCCAGCTCGAGCTTAGCGGCTTGCCGTTCCCGCACAATTTGAAGCTCAGCCGCTTGCTGTGCCTCAGTTACGGCGCTTTGGACAGCTTGCTTGATTCTCTCGTCGGCTTGAGCGTCAAATTCCTTCCGCAACCTTTCAGATTGCTCGGTTTTAGCCATCAGCAGTTCTTCCTCAATCTGATGACCAATGGCATCGGATATCTCGAAGGATTTCTTGCAATACGGGCAAGTAATAATTGAGTTCATATCCTTACTCCTTTTCTTACATCTTTATCCATGAACCAGTTCCCACAGCTTCTCATAGCTGTCAACCACGTCGTACTTGACGTTCTCGCCGCTAATGGCGCGGAAATGCTCGCGGGCGCAGTGAGCTTTCGTTTTTTCAATCTCGCGTAGTTCCATTGAGGACATATTACCCTTTGTTTCAGCGACAAAGAAAATGTGCTTCACCTTGCCTTCGTAGAACGCAATCGCCCAGTCCGGGTTGTACTTGCCGACGGGAGTGCTAATATAAAAGCCCTTCGGCAGCTTGACATATACTTCGACCTCTTGGCTATGTGTTTCCAGTTCGGTGGCAAAGTCGCGCTCGTTTGTGGAGTCGTAGATGACGTAGTCGTACAAATGCCGTTTGGCTTCTATGGCGTTTACGCCCAAGGCTCCTTTTTTGAGGTCGGGTTCGGTGAAAATCTCCGTGCCGAACACGGATGTCAGCTTGTCGTAGGTGATATGCTCGATAATTGCCGTGGCTTTCTGCTCATTGATAATATTGGCGGCGCGGATAATGAATTCTTCGGGGTTGTCTCCAAACTGATCAAACACTGCCTTCTCTATGCCGACTAGAATGGCGGCCACGGCTTTCCTTGTCAGCCCTGTTTCAGCAACGATTTTACCAACAAGATCGTAGCGAACCGAGCTGCTTGCTTTCATCGCAGTGTATGGCGGTACTTCCTCACGCGACATATCTGGGCGAACAAAAGCTTCGCCCGCTTGCAGTTGGGCTTTGGACTCGATTGTCTTTGCCTGCTCGCCTTTCTCCACCTTAAAATAAATCTTGGATACTCGCAGCCTGGCGTTCAGTTCCGTGGTAGCCTTCTTGACCAGTTCATCTTCGTCAAAGCCGACGACGTAGTAGCTTCTGGCGTTGATGCGCGACCAGAGTTCTTGGAACGCGCGGCTGTTCAACTTATCCTTGTCGAGAGTGACCTCTATATTATTCTTGTGAGCGTTCTCTGGCTTGTTGGCGTTCGGATCGTAGACGGAATCAAGCACGGCGATAACTTCTGTTGCGCGGGCGGCGGCTTCCTCTGGCACTTCAAGCGTACCGTTCCTTTTCGCTTCGTAGTATTTTTCTGTCAATTCACCACGTTTGACATAGCCATTTTCAATCAGGCTCTCATAAATAACTAAAGCGGTATCCTCGCCAAATTTCTCGTCAAACAGCTTCGCCTCGATTTTGCGAGGACGGTCGGCGACCGCCTCTGCAATCTCGCTTTGCAATCCCTTGGCAAAACTGTCGTAGCTTTCGTTGGCGATAACGGTCAGCACGTTGACGTTGTGTATCTCATCGTGGGAGAGAACATTCTCATCCATACGCTCGCCGCTCTGATTGACGGCCAGGCGCAAACCGCGTCCTACTTCCTGGCGCTTACGGACATCGCTACCACTTTGCTTCAAGGTGCAAATTTGGAACACGTTCGGATTATCCCAACCCTCGCGCAGGGCAGAGTGGCTGAAGATGAACCGCACAGGCTCGCGGCGGTCAAGCAGCCGCTCCTTGTCCTTCATAATAAGATCGTAGGCATCAGCATCGTCGGAGGTGCGCTCTTTCTTATCGCCGAGTTTGCTGTCAATCATGCGACCGTTTTTCTTGTCAATAGAGAAATACCCGGCGCGTGTACGCTCGACGGGTACGCCCTCAAGGTATTTCAGGTAGTCCTTGGAATCTTCAATCGAAAGCTGTATACCGCCGATAATGGCGTTATATTCTTCATCGAAAATCTGTGCGTAAGTGCCACCCGTGGCGTTGCCGTATGCGTCGTACTGCCTGTATTTCGCCACTTCGTCAATAAAGAACAGCGACAGCACCTTGATGCCCTTGGCGAACAACTGACGCTCCCGCTCGATGTGGGAGAGGATGGTTTCCCTTATCTGAATACGACGCAGCTGCTCTTCGCTGACTGAGCCGATAACATCGCCCGCGAACAGCTTCTTGCCGTTGGTGAACTCTACGGACGAATCACGCCCGTCGATCCGCAGGACGGTATAGCCGTCTTTATACGCGGCAAGTTCGCCGGAGTTGTCGAACAGGCTGTAACCTTCCCCGACAATCCTTGTAACCTTGCGAAAGCTGAATTTGCCTTTTGCGTCGAACTCAATCGTCGCCGTAGGATTGCCCTTGGAGAGGTTGATACCCTGTATGTAGATATAACCCTCGGTGGCAGTGCTGCCGGAAACCGATATGCCCTTAACGGCAATCTTCTTAACAAGCCTCTTGTTATAGGCTTCGAGCGCGTCAAGTCGGTAAATCATATTATATACGCTGTCTGGGCGATGGGTCGCCGAATAGCGGAGCGTCACCAGCGGGGCGAACTCTTTTAGTCGCTCTTTGGTAGCTGCACCCTCGACCGACTGAGGCTCGTCGATTATCAGAATAGGGTTCGTCTTCGCCAAGATGTCAATGGGACGTCGGGAGCGGAACTCGTCCAACTTCATATAAATACGCCGCGCGTCTTTGCCCCTTGCGTTAAACGCTTGGCTGTTGATGATCATCACGTTTATCGCGCTGTCAGAGGCAAAACGGTCAATTTCGGTCAGTCGCGCCGAATTATATATGAAGTAACGAATTTTCTTGCCGTAGTCTTCGACAAAATGCTCCTCAGTCATCTGGAACGACTTATAAACGCCCTCGCGGATGGCCACACTTGGCACGACAATGATAAATTTGCTCCATCCGTACCGCTTATTGAATTCGTACATCGTTTTAATGTAGGTGTAGGTCTTGCCTACGCCGGTCTCCATCTCCACGGTCAGGTTATAGTGTCCGTCGAGGGCGTCAGACGGCTTGATTTGCCACAACCTCTGAACGGCACGGATATGCTCCAGAACCTTGTCATCGCTGATAGCCACAGGCGCGTTGTTAAAGCCCGTGAACGTGTTTGTGCCTTGCAGCCGTATTTGTCCCTGTTTGTCCTGCTCGTCCATGCCGGGGTCTACCATATAGGTCGGCGCGTGGAACGGCTGACCCGCAAACACGTTGCAAACGGCGGTCGCTGCGTCCGACTGGAATTTTTGGTGCCGGAATTGTAGCTTCATCATCACACCCCCTTATATCACTCTGACTGTGGTATTCGGCGCGAGAAGTTTGAAGATCTCAAACACGTTTATTTTCTCCGGCGAACTGCTGAAGCCGCTGTCACGGAACACGGCACGGAGGGGCTGGCGGCTTGCGATTTCACGGACTGCCTTTTCACCGATGCGCTCCTCAAAACAGGCTATCAGGTCGCCGCTGTTGTAGGTGTGGACGGTGAAGCCATCAATCTGCTCGTGAATGTGCGGCATGGAAAGTGGCAAGCCCCAGTCCAAGAGGCAGCCGAACAGCAAGTCCATATCCGTGCGGTCGGGTTTAATGTTGCTTTCCATCAAGCTAATCATCTCCTGCGTGTAGTCACCCGCCGCGTAGTAAACATCGTTCATGTTCGTGTCGGCGAGTTTCAGAACGCGGAAGCCCGTGTCGAGGTCTATCGTGCCGAGAGGATTGGTCACCTTGATTTTATCCCCTGCACGGCGGATACGCTCCTTGCCGATTTCGCAGATGTTGGAGTAGTCCGCTTTGGCGGCTTCGCTATCCGGGGCGCAAGGCTCCGGTAATTGCACCATAATGAATTTGCGCTTGCCGCCGTCCTCGGCATTAAGCTGCATCACCGCGTGAGCGGTGGTGGCGGAGCCAGAGAAGAAGTCCATTATTATAGAATCAGTTGGGACAAACTGTAGCATTCTCATTATCACTGGTGTTAATTTTGCTGTATCAAAAACCTTTGTATCAAACAAAGCGGATATTTCCGATGAGCTACCAACGAGTAAGTCAACCCAGGAACTATTAAGTAACGTTGTGTTTGTCGGAGCAATATAATGCTCAGGCTTACCGTTTTTAGACAAACGCAATAAATCAAGCGAATTATCCTGCTGTTTAACATACCATTCGTCTATTTGAATTAATGTCATTTCTTCTTCAGAAACTTTGAGTTCCGATAGCATTCGCCGGTAATTTTCTATCGCTTTTTCGCTTCTTTCTTTTCCCCAGCGCCACTGCCCGCTCTCGGGAGTTATGCCAAACAAAGGATAACGCATCGTTGGGCGATCTGTACCTCTCCAATGGTTGTTCCACGCTCCTTCTCTTTCATCTTCTAGCTGTTTCATTTGGCGAGGGAATCTATAAGTTTGGTTCCTTGAATAAAGAAGTATATATTCCAAGCCTTGGCCAAGCTTATCCCAAGTCTCAAACTGTGCTTGGACAGATTTTGCTCCGCGCCTGACGACAATCTGATTCCGAAAGTTGGATTCACCAAAAGCCTCATCACAAATTTTTCGCAGATTATTTACTTCATCGTCACCGATAGAGATAAAGATTAAACCGTCATTTGATAACAATTGTTTTGCCAGCACCAGTCTTGGGTAAATCATACTGCACCAGTCGGAGTGGAAGCGGCCGTTTGTTTCGGTATTGCGGAACAAGCGGTCGCCGTTCTCATCGTACACGCCCGCCTCCTCGTCGTATTCCTCACGGCTCTGCGCGAAATCGTCGCGGTATATGAAGTCGCTGCCCGTGTTATACGGCGGGTCTATATATATCATCTTTACCTTGCCAAGATAACTCTCCTGCAGCAGCTTCAGCACGTCAAGGTTGTCGCCCTCGATGTAGAGGTTTTCAGTGGTGTCCCAGTTCTTGCTTTCCTCAATGCAGGGGCGCAAGGTCTTGCGGATAGGCCGTCCAGCCTCAGCTATAGCAGCGTGCTTGCCCACCCAAGTGAACTCATATGCTTCATCGGCGAACAAATCCTCGCCCAGCATAGCGCGGAGCAGGTCTATATTCACTTTGCCCTCAGCGACTGCACCAGGGAACAGTGCTGCAATCTTCGCCACGTTTTCGGTGGTCAGGTTTGGGGTCTCAAATTTCATTTTATCAGTCATGATTTGTTTCCTCCTATTTATTGCGGTTTTTGTATGCTGCGCGTATTTTGTTAAATTCAGTGTGGTTATACTTCAGTTCAGCGAGTTTCCCCTCTAAGAACTGTAGGGAAAGTTCAGAAAACTTGAAGCTCTGTCCTCCGGAACGTGAGGTCGTTACGCCGATGCTGTACCGCTTCGCTTCCTTCAACTTGTAATAGAAGACGAGGGCATACAGGTCTTGAGAGGTTATTCCCAGTTTTTCAGCCAAGACCTTCTGAATATATGGATAGTCCTTATCTGGGTCTAACTCCGGCACAGGAACTTCCTCAACTAAGTCTATGTTGCCCGTTACCTTTATAACGGGTATGCCTATAGTTTCATTGAAACTGCCTTCTTTGATAAATTTTGCTTTTTTTAATACCTGCGCAACTAATTTGCGATCAAAGGCTACATCCACGCCGTATGGGGTGGTAATCTTGCCATTGCTGTAATTGACGATACCAAGATTCGCCGTTTCGCTTTTGCGGATAATCTCAAACAGCTTTAGTAAACCTTCACGTTCCTTGGCTGCCCGATCCTCAACGATACGGCTCATTTCAGCGTACTTGATCTTTTCGCTCCGAGCGCGGTAACGGTAGAGCACGTCGCCACTCGTAATTTTTTCGCCGCTGTCGGCTTTTTGCGCAATAATCGGTTTGTTTTCAGCTTGCTCGGTATATAACCATCCGATTTTCTTTTCAATTACCTTGGTTTCTGTTTCACCGCTACTTCCGGTTATAGCTTGTTCAGTCCGAATAACGAATGTGCCACATTCCCAATCTATCGCTGGGGCAAACAGAGAGTTAACGGCATCCGTAAACTGCTCCTGACTGAGGTTTTCAAAGTTGTTGTTCTTCAATCCAACGACCTCGCGCGGATTATCCTTAACGCCGAATATAATGTAGCCGCCGCGATTGTTGGCATACGCTGCCATCGTCTTGGCATATTTCGCTGTACTGTTTTTGTTAAACGATTCCTTAAACTCCACCGTGTTGCTCTCGCGGCTTTTCAGGTTGCCGGAGGCAGTGACAGCAGACAGTATTTTTCTGACCTCTTCTTCGCGGTTCATCGGGTTAACACCTCCAACTCGGCTCGCAGCCGTTTCAATTCGCCGTTCAGCTCGACTTGGCGGTTAAACTGCTTTTCGCGCAGGACTTTCTTTTCTAAAGCGGCAATCTCACGATCGAGCTTCTGTCGTCGTTTATCACGGTCAACCGCCTCGGAAATATCGCCATCCGCACCGAGCCGCCCGCCCGCTATCTGTCGTGCTAAGTTTTCATACAAGGCGTCCAGATTCAGTCCCTCGAACCTCAGCGTAAACCCGTCAAGAGAAAACCAGTTTGTGTTGTAAAACTTGCCAGAGGCTTCCATCCACGCTTGCGCCTCATCACCAAAAGTCAGCACAAACAGGATTTTATATGGTATCGCTTTAGCGATGACGGGCAAGACGCGATTGTCTAGCCCACGCTGCCTTAAAGCTACCTCGAACACCTGAATCTCTTTCACTGTTTCGCCGGTAGCGACGCCAACCGTACTGTCCGCGAGTTTGTTTCGCCAGACGACTAATTCTATCTGGTCTTTTATCATGTCGCGCAACTGGGTGGTCAGCGTCGCGTTGGCGTAAAGCTTTTCTTTCGCCACACGGCGGTTCACCTCAGTTGAGCGGGGCAATCCCAACATAGCGTCACCTCATCACAAGGAAGCAAATCAACTCGAAGTCGTTCAGCCCGCTGGTATTGGTGTTCAAGGCAGATGTGCCACCAGGTCTGAACAGGCTATCGATATCGCTTTCCTCTTTTACTTCTACGATTGAATTAATTGCATCCGACAGTAGAGCGGACACACTCTGCATATTACGTCCATCTTTCGTTTCGGCGTTGAACTCACGGCAGACATCCATCACCGGTTTGGACTTACCTCTGCACAGTGAGCGTGTTTTATCGAGTAATTCCTTAGGGGATAGGTGGTCGCAGATGACTTCTCCGTCCGTCCCAATATAAAGCATATAAAACGGGTGGAGACGGTTTTGCATATCGATGTTGACGCTATTGTTGCGGTTCTTGAGAACGAAAACAACTCCCGCAGGACAATCCTCAGAGGCGGGAACGACGGCATGGAGCCCGAACGGAACTTTATCCATATCCCCATTGTTTTTTACATATTCAAGTAGGTCGAGCCGGAACTCGTTTAGTCCTAAATCCATAATGGAGATGCCCGATTGCATATCCTCAATATCCACGACTTCCTCTTGAAGCCGTTTCAGTTGCGCCTTGCGGTATTCAAGGTCGCCTTTTTCCTCTGCATTGATAAGGTCGTCGTCGCCTGTTGCGGTCATCACGGAAATCCGCATTCTTGTTTCGACACGGCCCTTGAGGGAAAGGTACTCATCCAAATTCACGTCCGGCCAGAAACTTACAAGCTGAATAACCGCATTGCGGCTGCCAATACGGTCGATTCGCCCGAAACGCTGGATAACCCGCACGGGATTCCAATGAATATCGTAGTTGACACAGTAGTCGCAGTCCTGCAGGTTCTGACCTTCCGAAATACAGTCCGTGGCTATCAGCACGGAGATGTCGTCTCGGTTGTTCGGCATCAGCAGGTTCTTATCTTTTGAAATCGGGGAGAATAAGGTCAGCACCTCGTTCATTGAAGCCCGCTGTCCCTTAATCGTCGTCTTGCCGTCCACGCTGCCCGTGATCATCGCCGTGTCAAGCCCGAACTTCGACTTCACGAATGTGCTCACGTTTGCGTAAAGGTACTCTGCCGTATCGGAGAATGCCGAGAAAATAAGGATTTTGCGGTTATCCTCATTTATCGGACTGGTCAGCTTGCTCTCGATCAGCCCAAACAGGGTCTGGAGTTTGGTGTCGTGTTTTGGCGTAATGTCGTCGCTCATCAGCTTCAGCAGTTCTAACGTGTCGGCATCCTCCGTGAGCCTGTCTCGCCATGTCTTGTAGTCCATATCGGCAAGGTCTATTTTTATACTGTGTTCGGAAGCAAAATACTCCGTATTGCGGTCATCGTCGTCGAAGTCCGCATCGGCGCCCACAAGTTCCCGTCCATTGATAACTGAGCCACCGCCAACGATGAATGCGTCTATCTCGGTAATGGTATCGTCAATCAGTTTTTTAACGCGCCCGAGGGTCAAGCGGAAGGACTCCACGGAACTTTCGAGACGTTTCAAGAGGTTAATGCTCATCAAACGTCGTATGCCCATTTCGCGCCCGGCGCGGTTAATATTTATCGACGTGTCTACATACTTAGCAAGTTGGCTTGGGAAAATGAAATCGGTCGGGACATAGACCGAGAGGTTCAGCTTCATCAAATGGTCATAGATTTCGTTGTAGTTTATCGCGCTCTCCAAGTCGCTAAGGCGAGGGCGCAGGGAGAGGGGCTTCAACCGTTCGGGGAACGAGCCTATCTCACCCATGTTGTAATATTTCTCTATGTGCTTGCGGGAGCGGGCGATGGTCACGCTGTCAAGCACCTCAAAGAAGTCAAAGTCCAGCGACTTCAACAGGGCGTCCGTTGTACGTCTGCTATCTTCCTGTTTGTTCCATTGATTGAACACCTTTTGCGCGTTTCGGAAAATCTCGTCTATCGTGCGCTTTGTGCCGAGTTTCTCATTTATGAGGCTTGGATTACCCTCATAAGCAAGTTCAAGCTGGTGGCGCAAATCTGTGAAACGGTTGTTGACTGGGGTAGCCGAAAGCATCAGAACCTTAGTCTTTACGCCCGTGCGTATAACACGGTTCATTAAACGAAGGTAGCGGTTCTCGCGGCGGTCTTCACCATAGACCTCGCCGCCGTTTCTGAAGTTATGTGACTCATCGATTACCACAAGGTCATAATTTCCCCAATTGAGCCTATCCAAATCAAGCCCGTTAGATTTGCCACGATCCCTTGAAAGGTCTGTATGGTAAAGTACGTCGTATCTCAGACGGTCGGTAGCTATTGTGTTGTTGACGTAGTTGCCCTTGAAAGTGTTCCAGTTGTCAGACAGCTTTTTTGGGCATAGCACAAGCACGGAGCGGTTGCGGTTCTCGTAATACTTGATGACCGCAAGGGCGGTGAATGTTTTGCCGAGGCCGACGCTGTCCGCAAGGATGCATCCGTTGAAAGATTCAAGTTTGTTGACAATCGCAAGAACCGCATCCTTTTGGAACGTGTAGAGCTTACTCCAAATCTTGCTCTCTTTGAAGCCAGTCGCCTCGTTTGGCAGTACGTCCTCGGAAACGTCCTCCAAGAACTCATTAAAGATGTTATATATCGTCACAAAGTAAATAAACTCCGGAGCGTTTTCGTTGTAAGCGGCGGTGATGCCATCGATGACCTGCTCGGTCACGTCTTGCATCAGGCTTTTATCATTCCATATCTGGCTGAACATGCGAATGTACTCGCCCGAAAGCGGCGCAAACATTTTATTAATTGGATTGATGATATTGTTGCCGCGCTCACACCCGATGTCAGCGGTGGTGAATCCGTGGAGTGGCATATAGGTCGTAGTCTCTTCGCCGACCACGTTCATAAAACCGCTGATGTTGCCACCTGTCAGGTTGGAGCGGAACTTCACTTTCTTGCGAATCCAGTCTGCGCATTCGCGGGCGATAGACTTCTGGGTCAGTTCGTTTCGAAGTATAACTTCGAACTCGGTACCGTAGAGGGAACGCTCACGATCAAGGCGGGGTATGTAGAACTCCCGCTTTTCTTTAGGCGCTTTCTCTTGCAGGAATGTCGGTGAGGTGAAGATAAAGCGCAACTCATCAATGCCATCAAGCTGCTTCTTGAGGGCTTGATAAGCATAGATGGAGAAACACGCCGCCGCCACGGACAGCTTGTCGCCTTTCTTTATTGTGACCGTCAAATCGTCCTTGACGGTTTTACTCACGTTATCGAACATTTCCGGCATCTGCATACTTTTTGCTCCTTAGATTCAATAGTTTATTCTTTTATTTTCCCCTCACGCACCCACTCGTCTACCTCAGAGATTTTGAACTTATATCGCTTGCCTGCACGGTAGAATGGCAGTTTGCCTTCTTTGACCCATGTCCGAGCTGTGTCTTCGCTTATAGATAGGTGGGTGGCGATATCTTCAAGGTTTACCCACTTCTCAGGCGTGATGATCTCAGGTTCGTTACTCATTTAGAATCCTCCCTATTTACATACTGGAGAGGATAACACTAGTCTTTGATCAGTAGGTGTTATCCATTTTGCTGTTGTTAGCGCAGATTATGTGGGAGCAAGCACACTAATTCCAGCAGCTTTTAGTTCTTCTATTAGGTTGACCTTCTTGATTGCCCAGTGGGTGCGGTTCAGTTCGTTGAACGAGGATGCACTTTGCAGGGCAATTTGGGTGGCAATCTCATTTAGCCTTTGCTGTGGTATATTTGACAGCGGACGGAAATGAATCTTGATGCCGTTATCTTGCTTCTTCACGTCGGTCACAAGACCAAAGTAGGCTTGATGGGCATCGTCGGTTTTGCCGTAGCTGCGGTTCTCGCTCGCAAAGAGGGACGGGAATGTCTTGATTTGTGAAACTGCCTCCTCGCTTAAAGCGGAGAACTGCTCCTTGGATTCCGGCGACATACTCTCCGTCAACGCCCTGTCTTTTGGAACAGTAAAGTGGCAATCGCAGAAGGTTTCGCTGCCAATAACGAACAGATTGTAATAGTCCATATTGAGGGCAACGTTTGTGTTGACAATGCCACCCAATACCGGAGACATCATCGGAATGATCAGATTCACAACATTATTTACGTTGTTAGCCTGCGCGATTTGCATACTTCTTTCGCCGGTCTGTGTGAAGACTGTAGTATTTGGAGGTAAGTTTTCTAATGGAAGTGTTTTTGGCTTATTGTTCACTTTTACCACCCCCGCTGTTATTTATCGTAATCGTATCAACGCTGCCGATTTGAATACTGTTGTTCCCGTACTGGTTAAAGACAAACGGATTATTAACCGTCTGGTTAGTTGTCTTTGAAGAGGCATCGTCAGCTGTATCTTCCACAAATGGTTCGCCGGAGTCTGCAGATGATTCGTCCTCAACTGTAGCAGCGGCTTCCTGTTCTATCTTGATGTCTGCCATTTCAAGCAGCATTACGTTAATAGACCGAGTAATGCTATCGCCCATATTTCCCGCATATTTTCTTTCTGCTCCGCCCCTTGACGGGCACCAAGCGTCGTAGGTAGCTTTACCCGCTTTATTCTCTGGTCTATTTACAATGACGAAGTGCCAAACGCCCAACAGAAAAGTCTGCAAGCAGAAGTCGCTCATGCCACGGAGAGCGGCTTTTGTTATTCCTTGCCCATTTTCGACTATGAAGAATTCTTGATCGTCATCAATGCTCTGATCAGCATTTATTAGATCGAGTAATGCCTTTACAAGCCAGACCTCTTTTGGCGTACTTGTCCCAACTTCAAGGAAACGGCTAACAAAATCATTCATCATTTTTAGTGCGGCAAGATATTGCGTTTTTACGCGGTTATCGAATGCCATTATTTCCTGATTGAAAAGAAAGGAAAGATTGGTGCCATTATTTTCGCAAGACTTGTAATCAAACACATTTGTACTAAAAGTATCCTTATTTCTTGGCTCGGCGTACTCAAGGTAAACCACTCTGCCAAGACCTGCGAAGGTTTCAGGTTGTGATAGGCCATCGAGTTCACCAGCATGTTGGCTGCGCTTGCTTGTCCGTTGTTTTCGTGCTTCCAGAACCAGTGTAAAAAACGTGCCGCCACATAACACAGGGTAAGCGATGTTTGCCACTCAGTTGCCTCCCTAGAAACTCATTTACTCTATTAACTATATTAACTCAAATCTCAGTTGACTGCCACCCAATGAACTTCAAGTTAGCCCTTAGAGAGCAATCTCTAGGGGCTTTTTTTTTGCCTTGGATTGGACAATCACACGGTTATCTTCAGTCCAATTCCAGGCAAAGCCTGCCAAAACATTATAACAAAAAAAGTAAAAATGTCAATCTATGGAGGGAAGTCAAGGATGAGGAATTACCAAAAACTCTATTACCAGCACTACTATGAAATGCTCCCAAGCGGAGTGGAAACAGAAGTAACCCGCCGAGAGTGCTTTGCGCCCGCCGAAGTTCCGACCCCGGCTAATCCTTTTAAGCAGCGGTGGTACTACGACCCCGAAGCAAGCTGCGCCATTCGGCTGCCTAGAAATAAGCTGGGTGATGTTCTTGGAAAACGCAACGCCGCCGACTTGAAAGCTGCAGAGCGCTATCAGATCCAAAAGATTGAAAATTGCCCCGGCGAACTGGACAAACCCATTGCCAATCGCGACGGACGCAAAGCTATCTTTTTAGAAGTTGCAGACGAGACTGCCGACATCCTTGCCATTTTGGAAGATCAGGAGCGGCTTTCTGCGCTTAGCTTTGTGCTTAAGAGCCTTGCGCCAGATGAACTTGAACTCTGGGACTGTCTTGTAAAAAAGGTAAAAAAACAGGACATTGCCGACCGTTTCCGGATTACCCTTGACGGCGTGTACTACCGTGAGAAGCGGTTAAAATCTATTCTGCGTTCCAACGAAATCCTCAAAAGTTTTTTCAAAGGCAACTGATTTTTGACTACGGATTCTTGCTACTTACTGTCCAGTAGAAAGTGAGGGGCGACGCTCCTACACCATAAAAATGGAGGTAAAGCAATGCAAACAAGAGAGTGCGTCCGTTTTGCAAAGTACCGCGACCGCGAACGGAACGAGGAAATTATCGGCGTTTTAACTGCAATCAGCATCGTGAGCAAAAGGCTTGCCGGCAAGCTGATCGCTTTAGAACAACGATACGCGGAAAAATCGAGAGGAGAAAAATGCTATGACACCAGGCAAAGCCAAGCAAATCGAAAATGACCTCGCACGTCTTGCGGCAGCAATCGGCAAAATCGCTGAGGAAATCAAAGCTCTGTACGAATCTGAACACGACTCTGATGAGATATGCAGCCAGCCGGATCTGCCACAGGAAAGACCTGCGCAAACACCCACACTTGAGGAGGTGCGCGGCATCCTCGCAGACAAGGCGTCAAGTGGATTCAGAGAGGCGGTGCAAACGCTAATTAAGAAGCACGGCGCAAACAGACTCTCTGATATCGACCCGTCAGAATACGACCTCCTCGTCAGAGAAGTGAGGGCGCTCAAATGAGTGATGGGGCAAAACACTCACTGCTATCGCCGTCGTCTAGCAACAGATGGATAGCATGCCCACCGTCAGCTCGACTGACTGAGAACTATCAAGACGCAAGTTCGAGCTATGCTGCAGAAGGCACTCAGGCACACAGCGTAGCGGAATTAAAGCTACGACACAAACTCGGTCAAGCTTCAGTGCCGCCTAGTTGCGACAACATTGAGATGGCGGAATACACCGACGACTACGTCGCTTTTGTTACAGAGCAGATGGAGGGGTTAACCAACCCGAAACTGTTTGTAGAACAGAAGGTCGACTGCTCCCGCTGGGTGCCTGAATGTAAAGGAACCTGCGACGCGCTCATTGTCTCGGAGGGTGTACTTCAGATAATTGATTTAAAAACGGGACGCGGCGTGAAAATTGACGCAGAAGGTAACGGCCAGCTTCGGATTTATGCCCTTGGTGCTTTGGAGCTGTTCGGCTTCCTCTACCCCATTAACAAAGTAAGGATGAGCATCTTCCAGCCAAGACTCTCCAACTGTTCCACATGGGAAATGTCTCGCGAGGATATCGAAAAGTGGGCTGTTGAAGCTCTCAAACCCGCAGCAGAACTGGCGTGGTATGGCAACGGCAACTACAAGGCAGGCGAGCATTGCCGCTTCTGCAGGGCGAAAGCAAAATGCCGCGAACGCGCCAAAGCGAATATGGCGCTTGCCGCATACGATTTTACCGATCCCGCCTTGCTTGAAAACGACGAGATTGCGACCATCCTTGGCAAGATTGACGGGCTGGTCTCATGGGCATCAGATGTAAAAGACTTCGCTCTCTTAGAGGCACTAAAAGGCGTGCGGTTTGCTGGCTGGAAGCTGATCAAGGGCAGGAGCAACCGCAAGTACACAGACGAGACGGCTGTCGCAGAAGCTGTCAAGTGTCTCGGGCTGGACCCATATGAACACAAAGTCCTAGGTGTTACCGCGATGGCCTCGCTTCTTGGAAAGAAGCGATTCGAGGAGACAATCGGCGCACTGATCGAAAAACCCCAAGGCAAACCGGCGCTTGTTCCGGCAACAGACAAGCGCCAAGAAATCTACATTACTACGGCGGCAGACGATTTTGCCGACCCAATTGAAAATTAGGAGGATTCTATCATGGCAAACAAGGGTGCAGTCAACCCCACGAAAATTATCACGGGTGTATGCCGACTGAGCTATGCGAACATCTGGCAGGCGAGATCCATCAATGGCGGCGCGCCGAAGTATTCCACCAGCATACTCATCCCAAAAAGCGATGCCAAGACAATCGCCAAGGTCAAGGCGGCAATCCAAGCCGCCTACGAAGAGGGAGAAGCCAAATTAAAGGGCAACAGCAAATCTGTGCCATCTCTTGCTTCTCTAAAAACCCCTTTGCGTGATGGCGACACAGAAAGACCCGGCGACGAGGCTTATGCCGGTCACTGGTTTCTAAACGCCAACAGCAACACGGCGCCGGGCGTGGTGGACGCAAACCGCGAACCCATATATGACACAAGCGAAATTTACTCCGGCGTGTATGCCCGTGCTTCCCTCTCGTTCTTCGTTTTCAACAGCAACGGCAATCGTGGCATCGCCTGCGGACTGCAGAATATCCAGAAGGTGCGCGACGGCGAGTCACTTGGTGGGAAGGCAAAAGCCGAAGACGATTTCGATGACGATTTCAAGACTGACGATAACGAGGACTTCCTCAAATAAAGCAAGGAAAACAAGCGGAGGGGGGTGGGAGAAATGCAGTCTCCCGCCCCGCTTTAGTCGGGAGGTAGCTGTTTATGACATTTATAAATATGGCTGGTCAGAAAATCAATAAGTGGTCGGTACTCAGCTTTGACCGATTTGATGGTCGTGGCGAAGCATACTGGATATGCCGCTGTGCTTGCGGCAACGTCAGAAGCCTTTCAGGCTATACAGTGCGTAAAGGTACAAGCAAGGGATGTATTGCCTGTCGTGAACCACGACGAAAAGGGGTTGATTATGTGGTCGAAAACGGCGTCGCCCGTTTTGGCTCGCCTGTTACCGGAGAATTTACGGTTTCATTACAAGATGCCGCCTATGTTAGTAGCCACGGGTGGTGCAGGCGAAAACGTGATGGCTATTTTGTTGCTTCGATAGGGGGTAGAGCTATTCTGCTTCACAGTTTCTTACTAGGATCCCGCAAAGGAATGTATGCGGACCACATCAACGGCGACAGAACTGACAACCGCCGCGAGAACTTACGTTGGGCAACTCCATCCGAAAGCGCTTGGAATCTTAATATTTCAAGCCGTAACACCAGTGGTTACAAAGGTGTTCATTGGAACAAGCGACGCAAAAAATGGCAAGCGTATATCCGCACCCATAATCGACAGCAGACACTCGGGTTTTACGATACCGCTGAAGATGCCGCAAAAAGATATAACGAAGAAGCAAAAAAGCAACATGGAAATTTCGCATGCATAAATCCGATTGGAGAAACTGGCGGGTATCGTGTAGCGAAGGTGCAATATGTTTGAAAACAGAAGCAACCTCCATTTGGATTTAGAAACGTATAGCAGCGTAGACCTCACAAAAAGCGGTCTATATCGTTATTGTGGGTCGCATGATTTTGAAATACTGCTTCTGTCTTACGCTTTCGATAGCAGTGACATTCAGACGGTTGACCTCGCAAATGGCGAAAAAGTGCCACAGTGCGTAATTGATGCGGTATTGGATGAGAGTGTTTTAGTCTGGGCTCACAACAGTTCCTTTGAGCGGGTCTGCCTGTCGCGCTACCTATCGGACACGGGTATAAACCTTGACCCCTTCGCCGACAACCACCAATCAGCCAGCGTCCTCGGCAAGGTAAAATATCTAAACCCGGTGTCATGGCGCTGCTCCATGGTCTGGTCGGCATATATGGGATTGCCACTTTCTCTTGAAAACGTCGGCGTGGTGCTTGGTCTGGATAAGCAGAAACTGACCGGGGGTAAGGACCTTATACGATACTTCTGCAAGCCGTGTGCCGCCACCGCCGCCAACGGGCAGCGAACACGCAATCTCCCAGAACACGCCCCCGACAAGTGGGAAGCATTCAAATCATATAATCGCCGCGATGTGGAAACAGAGCTGTCCATTCAAGCGCGTCTCGTCAAGTTTCCTGTGCCGGAGTGCATCTGGGCGGAATACGCAGAGGACCAAGTAATCAACGACCGAGGCGTACTGCTTGATATGACGCTTGTAAAAAACGCCATCGCCGCAGACAAGCGCACAAAATCCGAACTGATGCAGAAGATGCGGCAGCTAACAGAACTGGATAACCCCAACTCCGTAGCACAGCTAAAAGACTGGCTTGCCGAAAACGGACTGGAAACTGACACCCTCGGCAAGAAGGCGGTCGCAGAAATATTAAAGACCGCATCTGAGCCGTTAGGCGAAGTGTTGTTGCTACGTCAGCAATTGGCAAAATCCTCGATCAAAAAGTATCAGGCGATGGAAACGGTGGCCTGTGCCGATAACCGCGCCAGAGGGCTACTCCAATATTATGGCGCGAATCGAACCGGCAGAGCTGCCGGGAGGCTTATCCAATGCCAGAATCTGCCCCAGAACCACATGAGAGACCTTGAGCAAGCGCGGAACCTTGTGCGTAGCGGCGATTTCGACACCCTTGAACTGCTCTACGACAATGTGCCGGCGGTGCTCTCTGAGCTCATCCGCACGGCGTTTATCCCAAAAGAAGGTTGCAAGTTTATTGTGGCTGATTTTTCTTCAATTGAAAGGGTTGTTTTAGCTTGGATTGCAGGTGAGAAATGGGTGCTTGATGCCTACATTGCAAAAAATGACCTGTATATCGCCACAGCTAGTCAAATGTTTAATGTGCCTGTTGAGCAGATAGATAAGAAGAATCCGTTAAGGCAAAAGGGCAAAGTCGCGGACTTGGCATGTGGTTACGGCGGCTCGGTTGGCGCGCTAAAGGCGATGGGCGCATTAGATATGGGGCTTTCCGAAGATGAGCTTAAGCCCCTGGTGAATGCATGGCGAAGCGCCAATCCCAATATCGTGCGGCTCTGGTGGGACGCCGACAAAGCGGCAAAGACCGCCGTGAAGCATAAGAAGATAACCGAAACCAACGGGATCAGATTCAGCTATCAGAGCGATATGCTCTTTATTACCCTGCCTAGCGGTAGGAAGCTGGCATACGTCAAGCCGCGCATCGGCGAGAGCCGTTTCGGTTCGGAGTGCGTGACTTACGAGGGCATCGGCACGACAAAGAGATGGGAGCGCATTGAGTCCTCGCCCGGCAAGTGGGTCGAGAATATCACCCAAGCTGTGGCAAGGGACATCCTATACTACGCCCTAGCGACATTTCGCTCTGCCGATGTAGTCATGCACATTCACGACGAGGTTGTTATCGAGGCTGATAAACGTGTATCGCCTTCTGCTGTATGTGAGCAGATGAGCCGTGTACCGCCGTGGGCTGCAGGTCTTCCGCTTCGCTGCGATAGTTTCGAAACGCCATTTTATCAAAAATCATGAAATACCACTACGGAATTGCCGCCTTCGCTGTCCATTAGGAAGTGGAGGCGGTTATTCGTCTATCACAAATTTGGAGGAAACGAAAATGTTCTATCTTAAAACCAAACTGGCAAACGGCAAGGTCTTAAAGGCCAACATCACGGACGAAAACGTGTTTACGCTCTGCCCTAACTGCGCCAGAGAGTTGCCTGTCGACCTTGTAGAGGTTTTCTCGGACGGCGAGGGTGATCTCTATTCCACAAGCATTATTTGTTCTGCCTGCACCAAGAAGCGCAAACACATTGAGAACATCAAAATCACGGTTGACGGTATCGCGCTGCTCTCAGACACGCTTTGTCAAGCTGGTTACGGCAAGCAGGTGTATGACCTTTTAGATGAATACGAAATCACGTCGGTTTACGGACTCCTCCCCGAACAGTATGAGTCGTTTGCCGAGGCGTTGAAGGCGCTCGTAACAGAAGGCGGTAGAATATGAAAAACTCAGAAGGCTACCCGGATCCGACCGCCGAGATTGCCATTGCAAACGTGATCAAAGCTTATCGACCGCTTGTCTATATCGCTTCGCCTTTCATGGGTGATGTGGAATACAACATTTCCCGCGCCAGAGGTTACTGTCACTTTGCCATAAGTCGAGGATGTATCCCCATTGCCCCGCATCTCCATTTTCCGCAGTTTATGGATGATAGCGACCGCGATGAGCGAGAACTTGGGCTGCTTTGTAAATGTGATGAAGTATGGGTGTTTGGTAGCCGCATAAGTGATGGCATGAGAAAAGAAATCGCTAAAGCCAAAAAACGAGGCATTCCCGTCAGATACTTCAACGCCAAGTGCAAGGAGGAATCGTTGGATGAAGGAACTGATTAAAATCTCCGTCTGCAACCGCAATACGGATAGGAAATATAAGAATCAGGAGCATTCATGGGAATACATCGTCAACCGCAATCGCACCCCGCGCAGAACGACGGAGACCGCCGAGGAGTACCCGAAGCTGTCCAAGCAGCGCAGGGAAGAAGCCAAAGACCACGGCGGTTTCGTGGGCGGATGGTTAAAAGGCGGCATCCGCAAGAACGGAAACGTTATTTGCCGCAGTGTCGGCGTGCTTGACGCGGACAATATTCCAAAAAATGCAGACTTCATCAGCGCCGCAGCAGCCGCTCTTGCGGGGTTGACGTATTTTATCTACTCCACTCACAGCCATACGCCGGCAAGTCCGCGATACAGAGTGGTCATCTTGTTTGGCCGAGAAGTCAGCGCAGACGAATATCCTGCCCTGATGCGCATGGTGGCAAAGGAAATAGGTATTGATTATTTTGACGATACCACCTATCAGGCAAACCGCATGATGTACTGGGCTTCCTGCTCGGCAAACGGCGAGTTCGTCTTTGAGGAAACATCCGGCGAAGCGCTCGATCCCGATAAGTATCTAAATAAGTACGACGACTGGCGGGATGTGACCCAGTGGCCAACTTCATCGCGGGAAAGCGAGGTCCGCAAACATGAGATTAAGAGCCAGCAAGACCCGCTTGAAAAAAACGGTCTGGTTGGTGCGTTCTGCAGTGCTTATCCCATAGAGGAGGCAATCTCCGAATTTCTTCTTGATATCTACGAACCAGCGGCAGTCGATGGTCGCTATCAGTTTAAGGAAGCCGACTCCACGGCGGGCGTGGTCATTTACGACAGTAAATGGTCCTACTCCCACCACGCCTCAGACCCTGCGGGCGGCAAGCTCTTAAACGCCTTTGACCTTATCAGAACTCACAAATTTCCCGACCTCGATGAAAAGGCGTCGTTTAAGGCGATGTGTGACTTTGCCGTATCGCTTGACAGGGTGAAACTCCATCTGGACAAGGATCGTCAGGCTCAGGCGCAAGCAGATTTTGACACAGAATCCGGTGACTGGCGAACGCTCCTAAAATATCAACCACGCAGCAGCGTTCTGGAAAACAGCGTCTGGAATGAAATGCTTATCCTCAACAACGACCCTGATTTCGCCAGTTTTGCCTATAACGAACTGGCAAACAGGGTTCAGGTTACAGGCAAGGTGCCATGGGAGCGGCCGCCTGATAACAAGTTCTGGCGTGACGCTGACACAGCGCAGATGAAGGCGCTAATTGATATCCGCTACGTTGCTTTCTCAAGCCGTAATCACGATGTCAGTTTCACAAAGGTGGCTGACGATAGGCGGTTCCACCCGATAAGAGATTACCTTGACGGATTACCACCATGGGACGGGACGCAGCGGGTACCGACACTGCTCGTGCGCTGTCTGCAAGCAGATGATACGCCGTATGTACGGGCAGTCACCCGCAAGACACTTGCAGCAGCTGTCGCCAGGGTCTACAAGCCAGGCACAAAGTTTGACAGCGTGCTCGTGCTAGACGGAGAGCAAGGCATCGGTAAAAGCACCTTGTTTAAAGACCTCGTGGGCGATGAGTATTACACGGAAACGCTGACCTTGACCGATATGGATGACAAGTCAGGCGCTGAGAAGCTGCAGGGCTTCTGGGTGGCGGAAATCGGCGAACTTGCCGGCATGAAGAAGGCTGACATTGAAAAGGTGAAGGCTTTCCTCTCAACTTCTGACGACAAGTACCGCCCAAGCTACGGAAAGACAGTTGAGAGCCACCCGCGCCAGTGCATCATCATCGCCTCTGTCAATGGCGAGCGCGGATACCTCCGCGACATCACAGGTAACCGCCGTTTCTGGATTGTAAAGGTGCATCAGGAGGAGCAGATCAAGAAATGGAACTTCAGCGCCGAGGAACGTGACCAGATCTGGGCCGAGGCTAAAACCATCTGGGAAAGCGGAGAGAAGCTCTACCTTGAAGGGCGCCTTGTTAAGGAAGCTGAGGAAACTCAGCGTGACGCCATGGAAGTCGATGAGCGCCAAGGCTTGGTCGAGGAGTATCTTGAGACCTTGCTCCCCGAGAATTGGGCCAGTATGGACATCTATGCTCGCCGAAGCTATATCGCCGACAAGGACGCTCCGACATCACAGGCAGGCAAAGTGCGCCGCGAGACGGTCAGCAACGCCGAGATTTGGGTAGAGTGCTTCGGGCGAAGTCTTCCTGAACTAAAACCTGCCGATTCTTATGCTTTAGCTGCTTTAATGACTCGCGTTAGCGGGTGGCAAAGGACAAAGGTTAGGAAGCGGATACCCATCTACGGCATGCAGCGGCTTTACTGTAGAGTTGTGGCAGAGGCATACCGGAGAACGCCCGCTGTATAAGGGCTTGTTAAAGGTCTAGGACAAGTGGGAATAGAGTTGTCGCAGAGGCATACCGGAGAACGCCTGCTGCATAAGGGTTTGTTAAATGTCTAGGACAAGTGGGACAAGTATTTCCTATATATTCAAAATGCTTTTTTATAAATACAGAAAAGCAATAGTACGCGCGTAAGTAATATATAGGAAAAATCGTTGAGGTTGTCGCAGAAAGACCTGAAACCCCAATGGATAAAGGGGTTTGGGCTGTGACGACTAAATCATGAAACTCGTCACAGAGGTGATTATGAAAGAAAAGATTCTGGAGGGCAAACTGGTCGAGGCTGTGAAGGCTACGGGAGGCATCGCGCTAAAATTTGTTTCACCAAATTACTACGGAATGCCTGACCGGCTTGTCCTTTTACCAATAGGGAGACTTGCTTTCGTGGAGGTCAAACAGTACGGAGAGCATCCGCGTCCATTACAGGAAGCAAGGCATGGAATGCTTCGGCGCTTAGGCTTCAAGGTCTTTGTGCTTGACCGCCCCGAACAAATTAAGCAGATATTGGAGGATATCGCGAATGGATAACCGACTTATAAGCCTTGGACTAACCGTGAGAGACGGCAAAGCCGTTGTCTCAAGCCGCGACATCGCGCGGGTTTTTGAGAAAGAACACAAACACGTGATGCGTGATGTCCGAGGCATCATTGAAAACGACCCATCTTGGGGTCAGTCCAATTTTGGACACACCCCCTACCTGGAGCCACAAAACGGACAGACCTATTATGAATACGCTATCACACGAGACGGCTTCACGCTTCTTGTCATGGGTTACACGGGCGAAAAGGCGATGCAGTTTAAGAAAGCATACATCGCAGCCTTCAACGAAATGGAGCGCAGACTTGCGCCCCGGAACTACAAGGAGGCTTTACTTGCCCTCATAGCAGCGGAGGAAGTCCGGGAAGCCCTCGAACTTACAGCCGCCAAGTACGAAGGGCAAACTGATACGGTGGAGCTTTATAAGATCGGCGAAATTGCCGAGGAGCTAGGAACCACTGCCGTAACCTTGAATCGCTTTCTTTGCGACTGCCGTGTGCAGTATAAACCAAATGGCTCACAAACATGGCGGCTTTATGCCGACTATATCGGCAGGAATCTTGCGCTTCCAAGACTTGTGAAGCTAGACAATGGCTATGAATTGCCGATGCTGCTTTGGACGGCTAAAGGTCGCGACTTTATCTTCGACCTTGCCGAACGGGAGATGCCAAGATGGTACGCCTAAATTATGCATCCCACCATTATCAAAGATTTGCTACTGACTTCATCTTGAGCAACCCTATAAGCGCGATATTTCTCTCGATGGGGCTTGGCAAGAGCGTTATCACTCTGAGTGCCATAAACGATCTGCTCTACGATTACTTTGACGTTGGCAAAGTCCTAGTTATCGCCCCGTTGCGGGTCTGCACAAATGTCTGGAAGCAGGAAACGGAAAAGTGGTCTCATCTGCAAGGATTAAAGGTCTCGGTTGCGGTCGGTACGGAGCGCGAAAGGCTTGCCGCACTTAATGCCAAGGCGGACATTTACATCATAAATCGCGAAAATGTCCAGTGGCTCATAGAGGAAAGCGGCATCCCTTTTAACTTTGATATGCTGGTCATCGATGAACTGTCATCGTTTAAGAACCACCAGTCAAAGCGCTTCCGCTCACTAATGAAGGTTCGCCCCAAAGTAAAACGAGTGGTCGGACTGACGGGAACGCCCTCAAGCAACGGCCTGATGGATTTATGGGCACAGTTTAGGCTTCTTGATCTGGGGCAGCGGCTTGGCCGGTTTATTGGAAAGTACCGAAGCGACTATTTCCTGCCGGACAAACGGAATGGCCAGGTCATCTTCAGCTATAAACCCTTGCCGAAGGCTGAGGAGCGCATCTACAACAAAATCGGAGACATCACCATCAGTATGAAAACAGCCGACCATCTCCAGATGCCGGAACTGCTGATGGTGGAACACAATGTGCGATTATCAGAAACGGAACTCAAGCGTTACGATGAACTAAAACGTGATCTCGTGCTTAGCCTAACTGGCGGCGAGGTCAGCGCCGCAAACGCCGCCGCCTTGAGTAACAAGCTGCTCCAGCTGGCAAACGGCGCAGTCTACGGCGACGTCGGCGAAGTGTTTTGCATCCATGACCGCAAGCTAGATGCGTTGGAGGATCTGATTGAGGCGGCAAACGGCAAGCCAGTTTTAATTGCTTACTGGTTCAAGCACGACCTGACGCGCATACTGGAGCGATTTCCCGCAGAAAAGCTGGATGGCGCTGACTCTATCAAACGCTGGAATGACGGTGAAATCCCTGTGGCGGTCATCCATCCTGCTTCTGCCGGGCATGGGCTGAACTTGCAGGCCGGCGGCTCTACTCTCGTGTGGTTCGGACTTACCTGGAGCCTGGAGCTCTACCAGCAGACAGGCGCCCGGCTCTGGCGGCAGGGGCAGAAAGACACGGTGGTCATCCACCACATCATCGCCAAAGGTACGATTGACGAGCAAGTCATGGCCGTCCTTAAGCGGAAGGACAAAACCCAGACCGCCCTGATTGAGGCGGTCAAAGCAAATTTGTAAACCTACGGAGTAAATCAACGACAGCTAAAGCCAAAAGCTGCCAATCCGAGGGAAACAAAACCGAATCGGAGGTAGGCTTATGAGCGAAGTAACAACTGAGCGCGTCAGATGCGCGGCTTGCCGGTTTGCATGTCCCGACGAATCGGCAAGCAGCAAGATATGGACGGCTTTCCAGTGCGGCAACGATAAAAGCGAGTATCACAGGTGCCTGCTAAACATCACGCCAAACGGCGACAAGCAGTCGCGGATAACCTGGACAGGATGTGAACTCGGGGAAAGGAGGCGGTGTTTATGACGGTTAAGGAGTACTTGGCCCAAACGCGGCGGATAAACCGCCTTATAGACGCAAAATTAGAGCAGGTACGAACACTTCGGGAGCTAGCCGCCAAAGCCACATCCACTCTCTCTCCGACACCGCCGAGCGAGACGCGCAATGTCCACCGCATGGAGGAGATCATCGCCAAAATGCTGGATTTGGAGAATGAAATAAACTTAGACATCGACAGGCTCGTCGACTTGAAGCGGGACATTGCGAATGCTATCCGTTCTTTGAATAGCCCAGATTACAGGGTACTCCTGGAACTGCGCTATCTCTGCTTCAAAACATGGGATGAAATCGCGGCGGATTTTCATTGCAGCGTGCGCCACGTTCACCGAATACACGGCGAAGCGTTAGCCGCCTGCTCGGAGCGAGTAAAAGATGTCACTATAATCTGTTGAATGTCACAGCAAAAGTTTGATAGCATTAGAATAGCGAAACGTAGCTTCCAAGTATACAAGCAATCTTTTTTGGAGGGCACTTTGAAAATACCATAAACTATAAACCCTTGCATTAAATGGAAATATCATACTCCATTGACAATCATTGTATTTCATGATAAGCTTCCCTTAACTGGGTGTTTCGCCTATTGGCGAAGCTCCCTTGCCTTTTATATGGGGGCTTGCCATTTAATGGGTATCTATGGAGGGGTTAATTTGGCTAAGGTTAAACTATCGAAAACTACATTTGAAAATCTGGTTAAACACTTGGTGGAAATCGAGGAGGGGAAGAAAAAGCTTCTTGAGGAATACTACCCGGAACAGTCAACGGAACGTAATGAAATAGAGATGCTTGTGGAAGATTATATCAAACGTGTTGAACAACTTATTATAAATGCGAGTAAGGCGCAAACCACAGACAACAAAATTCCCTTTGTTACCATAGGTAGCGAAGTGGAAATACAAGATTTATTCGACCAAGAAATCTTTGAGTACCGCATAGTGAGTCCCTTCCGCAGCAGTGTAAGTGCAGGAGATATTTCATACTTATCGCCGGTTGGCAAGGCATTGTTGTTAAAAAAAGTCGGTGATGAAATAGAAGTTAAAGCACCGGGAGGATTATTCCGCTACAAGATTAAATCTATTCAATTGCATGGGGATTGTGTTTGACAAAATTAACGTACTTGATACTCGGTTAGCAAAATATCTGAGAGGGCGCTCGTCACACGGTGGGCGTCCTTTCACTTTGCCAAAAATGAGGTGAAGTGATGCCCTACAAACCCAAGCGGCCCTGCTCCCACCCCGGCTGTCCGAAGCTGACGGACGGCCGGTTCTGCGAAGAACACGCCAAGCAGGAAGCAAAACGATACGAACGCTACCAGTGTGACCCGGCGACGCGCAAGCTCTACGGCCGGACGTGGCGGAAGGTGCGCGACCGCTACCGCGCGGCGCATCCGCTTTGCGAACGCTGCTTAGAACGGGGACGGTTTACGCCAACGCAGGAAGTCCACCACATTAAGCCGCTGGCGCAAGGCGGCACCAACGACAACGATAACCTCATGTCTTTGTGTACTTCCTGCCACTCGAAGATAACCGCCAGGGAAGGCGGACGCTGGCAGAGACGCTTAGAATAAATCGCTGTGGGTACCCGTGCGGGTCAGCGTAAGAACAAGAACATCTTTCTCAATGCGATAGATAAGCAACCAATCGGGCTGGATATGACATTCCCGATGCCCGGCATAGTTACCAGTCAGTTCATGGTCGCGGTTGTTCGAAGGAAGCGGGATGCCCTGTGCCAACTTCGCGATGATTTCATCAAGCAAGGACATATCCAAGTTACGTTTTTCCATCAGCTTGTAGTCCTTGCGGAATCTGTTTGTGGGTTTGACGGTATATTTCATGCTTTCAAATCTTTAAACAGCGCGTCAAGATCGGTGTAACCCCTTACGTTTGGGTCGCGAGCAATGGCTTCCGCTTCTCTCATTGCCGCGATTGTTTCCGCGCTCGGAACACGGGAAATCTCAAACGGGATTCCTTGGCTGCGTACAGCCTGACGAAGAAACATAGTCATAGCTGTGGTCATATTGAGGCCCAAGTCCGAGAAAAGTTCTTCGGCCTGCTTCTTAAGTTGAACATCTATCCGGATGCTGATATTTGTAGTTTCACTCATGGCATTGCACTCCTTTCGCTGCTTAGTATATTCAGCATACTGCATGATATGCACGTTGTCAATACAAGCCAAAAAGTGTGCGTCCGGTAGGGGCGGTCAAAATCTCTACAATCTTCGCCCCGGGCAACGGGCGTGGCCCACCGCGTGAAAAAATACCGGTTCAAACGGGGGATTAACCCCTACCACAGCAAGGAGGTGAAGGCGCGTGGCAAAAGACGGAACAAACAGGGGCGGCCGCCGCGTCCGCGCCGGGGACAAACCGCAGCCCCTTGCGGAAAAAATCACGGCTGGCAAGGCCGCACGGATTCTGGAAGCCCCGGAACTGCCTCCTGAGTCGCTGCTTGAAGCTGGCGAACTAGGTGATGCAGCCGCTTTATATGGCGAGGATATGCCTGCGCCAAGCGATTATCTTAGCGCAAGGCAAAAAGACGGCAAGCCGCTTGGCGCAGACGCGCTGTTTATTGAAACTTGGAGCTGGCTTAAAGAGCGCGGGTGTGAGAAGTTCGTTAACCCCCGGCTGATTGAAGCATATGCACAGGCCTTCACGCGCTATATCCAGTGCGAGGAAGCAATCAGCACCTACGGGCTTTTGGGCAAGCACCCGACTACAGGCGGCGCGATGAGCAGCCCGTTTGTGCAGATGAGCCAGTCGTTTCAGAAACAGGCAAATCTCATCTGGTATGAGATTTTTGACATCGTCAAGCAAAACTGCACCACAGCATTTGTGGGCAATCCGCAGGACGACATTATGGAAGCGCTGCTCTCTGGCAGGAAAGGTGGGAGGAACAAATGATACTCGCCAAGCGGTCTGAAGTAGTAAAAATTGATAAAATTGTGCCGTATGCTCGAAATGCCAGAACGCACAGCAAAGAGCAAATAGCTCAGATTCGTGCCAGCTTTCGAGAATTCGGTGTGGTCGCGCCGCTGGTTGTTGATGAGAAATACAATCTGCTTGTAGGCCATGGGCGACTTGTTGCGGCGCGTGCGGAAGGGTTAACCGAACTAAACTGTATTGTGGTCGAGCATCTGACCGAAGCTCAGAAACGTGCTTACATCATTGCCGACAACCGCCTTGCGCTAAACGCAGGCTGGGATGATGAGCTCCTTGCAATTGAGATAGCTGACCTGCAGGGTTCTGACTTTGATATCACACTCCTTGGCTTTAACGATGCGGAACTGAATAAGCTGATGGGTGGGCTTGAGGACGTTAAGGACGATGAATTTGACCTTTCAGCGGCTCTGGAAGAAGCAGCATTCGTTAAGCGCGGCGACGTCTGGACACTTGGAAGGCACAGGCTGATTTGTGGCGACGCGACCATTGCAGAAGATGTACATCTGCTTATGGACGGCCGCAAGGCAAACCTTGTCTTGACCGATCCTCCGTACAACGTGGCATTCGAGTCAGCCAGCGGGCTGAAAATAAAGAATGACAGTATGAAAGCAGAACAGTTTTACAGCTTCCTGCTCTCAGCATTCAAATGCTTTTACGAGAACCTTGCTGACGGCGGGGCTTTTTACTGCTTCCATTCGGATTCGGAAAAGGTGAATTTTTTCCGCGCCTGTGTGGACGCGGGCTTCCATTACTCCACCACTTGCATCTGGGTGAAAAACGCCCTAGTGCTTAGTCGTAGCGACTACCACCAGAGACACGAGCCCGTGCTCTATGCCTTCAAAAATACCACCAAGCACAAGTGGTACTCCGACCGCAAGCAGACCACGGTTTGGAACTTCGCCAAGCCGAAGAAAAACGAAAATCATCCAAATTCAAAGCCCCTTGACCTACTTGCTTATCCCATAACCAATAGCAGCCAGGCAAACGCCATCGTGCTCGACACCTTCGGCGGGAGCGGTTCTACCCTTATCGCCTGCGAGCAGCTTGACCGCACCTGTTTCATGCTCGAAATTGACGAGAAGTACGCAAGCGTCATCCTGCGAAGATACGCCCAGTTCAAGCAGAACAGTGGCGAAGACATCACCTGCGAGCGAGGCGGCCAAGTGCTCAGCTACGCCGAATTGGTGAAGGAGGTGGCTGACCGTGGATAGGAAAATGACACTCGGCTCCCTCTTCGACGGCTCTGGTGGCTTTCCGCTCGGAGCACTTTTAACTGGCATCGAACCGCTCTGGGCTTCGGAAGTGGAGCCGTTTCCGATTCTGGTCACCACCAAGCGGATACCGAAAATGAAGCATTACGGGGACATCAGACAGATTAACGGTTCGAAGATTGAGCCTGTGGACATTATCTCCTTCGGCTCGCCCTGCACTGATATGTCGGTCGCCGGCAAGCGAGCAGGCCTGGACGGAAAACAATCCGTTCTTTTTTATGAAGCAATCAGGATCATTACGGAAATGAGGTGCGCGACAAATGGGCGTTATCCAAGATTCATCCTCTGGGAAAATGTACCCGGTGCGTTTTCCTCAAACAAAGGCGCCGATTTCAAGGCAGTCCTTGAGGCGATCATCCGGATCGCCGAGCCGGAAGCCGAGGTGCCTGCGCCTAAAAACGGCCGATGGTCTTACGCAGACATACTTTTGGGAAACGGATGGAGCGTGGCATACAGAACTATCGACGCGCAATTTTTCGGAGTCGCCCAACGCCGCAAGAGAATCTATCTTGTCGCAGATTTTGGAAGCGAAAACGCCGGAGAAATACTCTTTGAGCCCGAAGGCGTGTCAAGGGATTTTGCGCCGTGCAGCTCTCCGGGGCAAAGAACTGCCGGAGATGCTCAAAAATGCACTGGAGCATCAGGCAATAGCGTGACCTGCCTCAACGACCAAGGCGGCAGTATACTGTCGGTTACTGAAAACGTCACTGGTACGCTCCGTGCCCAAGAACATGGGCATCAGCCTTGCGTTATGCAATCGAGCGGCTTTTGCACAGAACACAGTTCAAAAAGCCGTGGTGTAGGCTATGAAAAGGAAAAAAGCCCTACGCTTCGGGCAGGCGTTGTCCCCGGTGCGGTAATGTCATTTGAACCGGGCGCCGTTTCCCGTATCGGCGGCCATACTGTTGAAAACTTAAGCGGATCTCTCCGGGCAAAAATGGGAGACAACCAAACCGCTGTCGCGATTGAAAACCATCCCACGGACGGCCGGTGCAAAATCGAAGCAGACGGCAAAGTGCAGACTCTTACCTCCCGTATGGGTACGGGTGGGATGAATGTTCCGCTTGTGATAGGCGAAAGGCCAAAAAGACTCAAAATCCGTTCCGGCTGTGAAGGCGGCCAAAAAGGCGCACTGGTGCAAGAAGATATATCCGCAACCCTTGGATACAATAACGACCAGACTGTTATCGTGCCCACCGCTTACGGGATTTGTTCTAATGACAGCAACTCCATGAAGTCGGACAACCCGCATAGCGGTATTTATGAAGCGACAACATCGCGTACCATCGATGCCAATGGCGGAAATCCCGGGTGCAACCAAGGTGGCATAGCAGTTGTCGCACTCCAAGGCTCCATGATCGGCCGTGATGATAAGAACGGTCCCCAAGGCAGTGGCGTTAATGAGGACATTAGTTTCTCCCTCACCGCCGCCGACCGCCATGCAGTGGCCTATGCCATGACCACGGGCAGCTTCGCCGAGGTGCATGCGGAGAGAGCCGCCACGCTGCTGGCACGGGACTATAAAGATGTGCAAATTGTGAACCGGCCGCAGTATACCGTCCGCAGGCTCACGCCCACGGAGTGCGCCAGGCTGCAGGGTTTTCCTGACTGGTGGTGCTCGGATTTGGAAACTGCCGAGCCTACCGAAGAGGATATCGTTTTTTGGGCGGAAGTCTGGGAAATCCACCGTCTTATTATGGGCGTGTCCTCAAAGCCAAAGAGCCGGAATCAGATAATTAAGTGGTTGCAGAACCCATATTCCGATTCTGCAGAATATAAGATGTGGGGCGCTGGGGTGGCTTTACCGTGCGTGATTTTTGTCCTCGGCGGGATTGTAGAATTAATAGAAGGTGGTGGGCAACATGGCAATAAATAAAATTTTGTTCTCTTACAACGAGGTGGGTGCGGATGAGAGTCGGACTGGTTGATATTGATGGCCACAATTACCCCAACCTGGCGTTAATGAAGCTCTCGGCACACTTTAAGGCAACAGGTCACGAGGTTAAATTGGCAACACCGGATAATATAAAAGACTTTGACTGCGGATTCGCAAGCAAGGTCTTTTCCTTTACGCTCATGCCGGAATTACCTGACTGGGTTGAAGTAGGCGGTTCGGGTATCAATCTGAAAGTGGCTTTGCCTGATGAGGTTGAGCACCTGTGTCCGGATTATGATTTATATGATCTCGATTATTCGTTGGGCTTCCTGACGCGTGGTTGCATTCGAAACTGTGGGTGGTGCATTGTCCCTGAAAAGGAAGGGCCGATTCAGGTTCATGCTGATATTACCGATTTTGCCAAGCACCGGGACGTAGTTCTGATGGACAACAATGTGCTAGCCCATGATCATGGAATCAGGCAGCTTGAAAAGATTGCTGGATTGGGACTGCGCGTGGATTTTAATCAGGGGCTGGATGCCCGTCTGATTGACGACGCAACGGCTCGACTTCTAGCGAAGGTCAAGTGGCTGACGCCGATTCGTCTTGCCTGTGATAGCCAAGCGATGATGCCTTATATACAAAAAGCGGTTAACTTGCTGCGCTGGTACAACGCCACGCCGCGTGCCTATTTTGTATATGTTCTCGTTAAAGACATCCCCGAGGCCATGGAGCGCGTTCGCTTTTTGAAAGGTCTGAACGTAGACCCGTTTGCACAGCCCTACCGAGACTTCCGGACAAATATCGAACCCACGAAGGAACAGAAAGCTTTCGCACGGTGGGTTAACCATAAGGCTATTTTCAAGTCGGTACTGTGGGAGGATTACCGTAGCCAATATATACACATGTCAAAGATATAACTTGCTAATTTACAGCTTTAGAGTGATCTATGTAAGCACCAAAGAAATTAAGGAGGCTTACAAAATGGATTTAAAGTACAACGTTATTGGCGCGCGCCGCAAGGAACTGGTCAAGGCAGTAGCTGAAATTATTGGCTCGGAGCCTGTCTACAAGGCAGCTCCGACATTTAGCTACGAGGTAGGCGGCTACCACATTGACAAGAACGGCGTGGTTACAGGTCCAGACAACCTTGACCTTGAGGCAGGCCTACATGCTCTCCACGGCTTTGAAGCAGCGGAACGCGAATATGACAACCCCGATACCTACGAGAGCGCGCTTGGCGGAATGAGTGCGAACCCTTCTATCGAAGAGCTAAACGAGCTTTGGGCAGAAAGCGAAATGCGCCGCATGAAACTTGAAGACGCAAACGTTCCCGATTACTCAAATCGTGGACAGTACGGCGGGGATGATATTTCTGCCTTTGACGAGGGAGAGGAAGTCGACTCTGACGACCACTGCGACACGCTGACTATCGAGATGCCGCTTGCGGGTTTTACCGATGCGGCGTTTGAGAACCTTGAGCGGCTAATTGCAAGCAAGGCGGCGCTGATCAAAAAAGCTATCGGCGCGGAAGCACTCCCTATCGAGCGCACGGAAACGACGCTCAGGTTTCCATGGTTTAAGTTTGGCATAGACGGCGCAACAGTCGCCGCCTACTCCCGATTTATCGGTGCACTTTATGCGGCGGCGAAAGTCCAGAAGCGCGTCACCGGCAGGGAAAAGCCGGTGGAGAACGAAAAGTACGCCATGAGATGCTTCCTCCTCCGCCTCGGCTTTGTGGGCGATGCGTACAAAGATGCGCGGAAAATTTTATTGAAAAACCTCTCCGGAAGCAGCGCTTTTAAGAGCGGCGCCCGATCTAAGGCGGAGGTGTCCGCTGATGAATAAGTTCCCCTCTAAGGAAACGGTGGAGCGCCTGCGCGAAGAGTATCCTCAAGGCACCCGCGTGGAACTTGTCAGGATGAACGACCCCTTCTCTAAGCTGAAGCCAGGCGTCAATGGGATCGTTGATTTTATCGACGACGCTGGGAGCATATTTTGTATCTGGGACTCTGGCTCCACCCTCGGCGTGGTGTATGGTGAGGACGTGGTGAAAAAGCTGTCGGCCGAAAAAGGAGGAAACAGCCTGTGACTGATAAGGTGAAAGAGCAAATCCTCTCCATCCGGGCAAGCGGCACCACAAGTATGTTTGATGTGCCGCGCGTCCAGCGCGAAGCATTCTTGCGCGGCTTCTACGAGCTGGTGTGTTACCTGGAGGAGCACAAAGCTAAGTACAGCCGCTTTATCCTGACAGGTGAGGCGGATGAATAACTTATAAGTGGGCAAAGGCAAGGGGCTTCCTCGGAGGCTCTTTTCTTTTGCCCGTTTTGGGAACGGAGGCGGCAGTATGGCTAAAAAGTTTATCCCCACCCGTTTTATGCTGCCGACTTCGCGGTATGACAAAGAGCGCGCTGACCACGCGGTAGAGTTCATCAAACTGCTTTGTCACACGAAGGGCGAATGGTCAGGGAAACAGTTTGTGCTGCTGCCGTGGCAGGAACAGATTATCCGGGATATTTTTGGCGTCATTAAGCCGGACGGGAACCGCCAGTTTACTACCGCTTTCATAACCTGCAGCAAAAAAAGCGGCAAAAGCGAACTTGCGGCAGCTGTCGCGCTGTATATGCTTTGCGCAGATGGCGAAGAAGCCGCAGAGGTCTACGGCTGCGCAAACGACCGCAAACAAAGCGCCATCGTCTTTGATGTGGCTCGGGATATGTGCCGGCTGGCACCTCCGGCGCTTCAGCGGCGTGTGAAGCTGCTCGATTCCACAAAACGCATCATCTATCACCCGACGCGCAGCTACTACCAAGCCTTGTCGAGCGAGGTGTCGACAAAATTCGGACTGAACATACACGCGACGGTATTTGATGAACTGCTCGGTCAAAAAGACCGCGAACTCTACGATGTAATGACAAAGGGCGCCGGCGCGGCAAGGAGGCAACCGCTAAATTTCGTCATTACGACCGTCAGCTCCGATACAAACTCAATCTGTTATGAGGTGTATGCCAAGGCTCTGGATATTCTCAATGGCCGCAAGACAGATCCGACTTTTTATCCTGTCGTATTCAGCACGCCGGAGGATGCTGACTGGACAGACCCTAAGGTATGGAAGCTGTCCAACCCGTCGCTCGGGATCACCGTCAAGGAGGAATACCTTCGTGCGATGTGTGAATCAGCGAAACAAAATCCGGCGGAGGAGAACCATTTCAGACAGTTTCATCTTAACCAGCCTGTTAAGCAAGCCGTCCGCTGGATGCCAATGGCAAAATGGGACGCCTGCGCTTTCCCGATAGATTCAGCAAGCCTTGAGGGGCGGGTTTGCTACGGCGGGCTTGACCTCTCCTCCACTACCGACATCACCGCCTTTGTGCTGGTCTTCCCGCCGGCGGATGAGGACGACAAATACAGCGTCCTGCCGTTTTTCTGGATGCCGGAGAACAATATCAGCCTGCGCGTCCGGCGCGACCATGTGCAATACGACCTCTGGGAGAAGCAAGGCCATCTGCTTACCACCGAGGGCAACGTCGTGCATTACGGCTTCATCGAGCGCTTCATTGAGGAACTGGGCAAGCGCTACAACATCCGCGAGATCGCCTTTGACCGCTGGGGCGCGGTGCGGATGACACAAAACCTTGAGGGCCTTGGCTTCACGGTCGTTCCTTTCGGGCAGGGCTTTAAGGATATGTCGCCGCCCACAAAGGAACTGATGAAGCTTACCTTGGAAGAGAAAATCGCCCATGGCGGCCATCCCGTACTGCGCTGGATGATGGATAATATCTTCATCCGCACTGACCCGGCCGGCAATATCAAGCCTGACAAAGAAAAAAGCACAGAAAGGATCGATGGCGCGGTGGCTACCATTATGGCGCTGGATAGGGCGATACGGTGCGGTTCCGGCAATACCGGCGGCAGCATCTATGACGAAAGGGGGATTTGGAGTGTCTGATGAGGTCAATCACCCGAAACATTATACAAGCGGCACCATTGAGTGTATTGAAGCAATACGTGCCTCCATGACAGCTGAGGCGTTTGCCGGATATCTTAGGGGCAACTGCATGAAATACCTGTGGCGCTATAAACACAAAGGCGGGGTGCAGGACCTGCAAAAAGGCGAGTTCTATTTAAAGGCTCTAATCCAGCTTGAACAGGAGCGTGAAAAGCGATGAGGCTGCCTTTTTTGCGCTGGTTAGTTAAAGCCAGAGACCGACCTGCAAACAGCCTGTTTGGCTCTACTTACAGCTTCTTCTTCGGCACAACATCCAGCGGCAAGAGCGTCAACGAGCGCACAGCCATGCAGACCACAGCGGTTTACGCCTGTGTTAGGATTCTAGCAGAAACCATAGCGAGCCTGCCGCTTCATACTTTCAAGCACACCGCTAGCGGCAAGGAAAAGGCGATCGAACATCCACTGTTTCATCTGCTCCATGACGAGCCAAATCCAGAGATGACTTCATTTGTGTTTCGAGAAACACTGATGGGTCATCTTTTGCTTTGGGGAAATGCTTATGCACAGATTATTCGTGATGGCAGGGGGAAGGTCCTTGCCCTCTATCCCCTGCTGCCCGACAGGATGGTGGTTGATAGAACGCTGGCTGGAGAGCTTTACTACGAATACCGAAAGGATACCGGTTCAGCCATTCTTCGAAAAGAGGATGTCTTGCATATTCCAGGGCTTGGTTTTGACGGGCTGGTCGGTTACTCTCCCATCGCAATGGCAAAAAATGCTATCGGTATGGCTCTAGCCTGCGAGGAATATGGGGCCACTTTTTTCGCAAACGGCGCAAATCCGGGCGGAGTACTTGAACATCCCGGTGTGGTCAAGGACCCAAAACGAGTAAGGGACAGCTGGAACGCGGTTTATCAAGGTAGTGGAAACGCGCATCGGATAGCAGTCTTGGAAGAAGGCATGAAGTTTCAAAGTATCGGTATTCCGCCAGAGCAAGCCCAGTTCATTGCGACGCGCAAATTTCAGATTACAGAGATAGCTAGAATTTTCAGGATACCGCCGCACATGATTGGCGATCTTGAGAAATCCAGCTTCTCTAATATTGAGCAGCAGAGCCTTGAGTTTGTGAAGTATACGCTCGATCCGTGGGTTGTAAGGTGGGAGCAGGCAATGCAAAGGGCGCTTCTTCCCTCTGTTGAGAAGAAGGATTATTTCATCAGGTTCAATGTAGACGGTCTCCTTCGAGGAGATTATCAAAGCAGAATGAACGGTTATGCGATTGGCCGGCAAAACGGCTGGATGTCATCAAACGATATCAGAGAGCTGGAAAATCTGAATCGGATTCCGGATGAACTCGGCGGAGATCTCTATCTGATCAACGGCAACATGACCAAACTTGCTGATGCTGGAGCATTTTATGTAGAGTAAGTGATTATGTTGAGTTATCATAATTGGCTTACAGTACATTGATTTTTAGCCACTTTATATGTGGCTGATTCAAAATTACTCAACATAATTTATGTATACTGTTCGTGGAGGTGTTTATCTATGAACAGTAATGTTGAGTTCACAAAACTTATGCGCATGGCAAGGGACAACATGGAGGAAAACTGTTTTACTCCTACCTCTGTCACTTGCTACATGCGCACCTGGCGCAGTGTGTATAACTTCGGCCTTAGTAAAGGCATTACACAGTACAGCGCCGATTTAGCCGAGCAATATATGCTCGAGAAATACCACGTTTCCATAGGAGAAACCCAATTGAATGGTGAATCACTTACGCCATACATGCAGCAAAAAGTTAGAGCCTTGAAAGCTTTGACAGATTTCAAGCTGCATGGGTTTGCACCTAAAATCACGCGTGGATTAGGAATTGAATGGCCTGCAGAATATGAAGAAATCTGCAAGAAACATCTTGAAGACTTGAAATCATTCGGTTATGCGGACCAAACATGGAGAAAGCATGAAATTGATTTGTTCCGCTTTGCTTCGTTTCTCCATTCAAGGGGGATTTCTCCCGAAAAAATAGAAGCAGTCCATTTGTATGACTACTTCAAAACACTCACTCATTTGTCAAAAGCTAGCCTAGTTACTATCAGAGGCACATTGGTAAGGAGTTTAAAGTTTTTCTATGCGCAAGGAAAAACGCGGCAGAATTTATCCGAATTCGTCCCTCGTATCCATTACCATGCAAAAGCAAAGATTGACAAGGTTTGGAGCGAGGAAGAAATCGAAAGGATGCTTAACGCCATTGACCGGGCCGACCCTCTTGGCAAGCGTGATTATGCAATCATGGCAATAGCAGCCAATCTTGGATTGCGCACAAGTGACATTATTGCTTTGTCAATCGATAATTTTAACTGGAAACAGGGATGCATTAATATCACACAACAAAAGACCGGGGAGACGCTAACGCTTCCTATTCCTGAACAGATCGGCAAAGCTGTTATCGATTACTGGATGAATGGAAGGCCTAAAACCAACGCCAAGGAACTGTTTGTACAGCATACCCTTCCATACCAGAAGATTAGCAGCGGAATCATCTACCACAATTTCAACAAGTACTATGAAAGCAGTGGCATCGAAGCTCCTGATACTCGTCAGCATGGTTTGCATTCTCTAAGACACAGCCTTGCCAGCCGCCTGTTGGAAAAAGATACACCTGTAAATGTGATCAGCAATATCCTGGGGCATGTAGATTCAAATACCGCAAAAGCCTACATCCAGATCGATATTGAAAAGCTTCGTCAATGCTCTTTGGATGTGCCGGACTATGAATAATGAACCCGCATTAAAGCCTATACATGTTTCTGAATTATCCTCGTCATTCCAGCGGTTCCTGGAATTTAAGAGATCCACCGGATTTAAATATACTGGCGAGGAGAGAACACTTAAGTACTTTGAACGATATTGCCAGGAGCATTATCCAAATACAAACATCCCAGAGGACGCCATTTTCATTTGGATTAATGAAAACGACAACCGAAGCCAAAAAACAAAATCCAATCATGCAGGTGTTATGACAGCCTGGGCGAAGTATATGTTTTCCCTGGGCTATATGCTTATGAGAATCCCGGACATCCGATGTCCCAGAAACACTGCGTTTGTGCCTCATATATTCACCGACCAGGAAATGACAGCTATATGGAAGACGGTAGACCGCATACAACCGGTTAATCAGTACCCAAATCTTCACAGATGCATTCCGGTCCTTTTCCGTCTTCTCTTTAGCAGTGGTCTCAGAATATCTGAGGCTCTCGGCATTACCGCAGACGATATAGACTTTGACAATAATGTCATAACAATACGTCATGCAAAACTGGATAAAGACCGCTGGATTCCCATGAGCGATTCCATTGCCTCCGTTATGAAAAAGTATATTGAAGGCCGAAGTGACAGGATTGCCCGAGATGCCCCTATATTTTATTACCACCCGAAACAGGTGCTCACATCCAGTACTGTTTATGGACGTTTTCGCTTGACGCTTGAGAAGAGCGGTATCCCTTATGAAGGCAGCCTGCGAGGCCCAAGACTTCATGATTTTCGGCATACTTTTGCAGTAAGAACAATGAATCGTCTTAGTGATAACGGAAATGACCTGTATGTTTTTCTACCAGTTCTTTCTGCGTACCTTGGGCATGCAAGCCTGAAATCAACTGAAAGATATATACGCTTAACAGAGGATCGCCTGTCGACTATAACTGATAGTATGCAGCTGCATCTTTCAGAAGTATTTCCGGAGGTGTCAGATGATGAAGAAATCTAATTCCGAAACCTTTGGATACTATCTGAATAAATACCTTACAGTTTATCTTCCGGGGCAGCGCGGGTTGTCAACCAACAGTATTCTCTCTTACAGAGATACATTTTCATTATTGATCGTCTTTCTCAAGACAGAAAAGCAGATCACTCCCGAAAAGCTTTCAATGTCGTTCCTTACCAAGAAACTTATTATTGAGTTTGCTGATTGGCTTGAAACGAACCGTAAATGCAGCCTCACCTCAAGAAACCAGAGATTTGTTGTAATCCGCAGCTTTTGCCGATGGCTTTCAACTGAAAACCCTGAATTTCTAAGGCTATCCGAGGAAATCTATGCAGTCAAGCTAAAAAAGGCGCCTAAGCCGGTTATGACATATTTATCGGCAGAAGCAATGAAGTGCTTGTTAACACAGCCGGATTCATCTAAAAATGAAGGCCTTAGGGATTTGACTCTATTGGCTTTTACGTACGATACAGGTGCAAGAGTTAGTGAAATCACTGATCTCAAATTTAAAGATATCCGTTTTGAAGCCCCTCCGATTGTCAAGATAACTGGGAAAGGCAACAAAACGAGGATAGTACCACTTCTTCCACAGACCATGAACTACCTTAAGGAGTACATGAAACGCTGGAAGATTAACCTTGCTGATGCTCAGGAGCAGTATGTTTTTACCAACAGATCCGGTGGTAAACTTTCTCGTTCTGGGATCAAATATATCCTGGACAAATATGTGGAGGAGGGCAGGACAGAAAACCCTTTGCTATTTCCTGAAAAAATCTCTCCACATACGCTTCGTCATACGAAAGCTATGCACATGCTGCAGGCCGGAAACAACATCGTGTATATCCGTGATATTTTAGGCCACTATGATCTGAATACGACGGAAAGATACGCCCGCGCCGACACGGCATTAAAGCGAGAAGCATTGTCCAAAGCTGAGATTCCAATGCCAGAGCCTGCCGATCCATTACCGGAAGTATCTCCCGACTTTAGTGGGCACAGTGTTGAGGATGATATGGCAAACTGGTTGAAGAACTTCAGTAAAAAGTAATGTAGAGTAAGTGAGAGTAAAAGTGACACAAAAGCACTGACTTCGGTCGGTGTTTTTCTTTTACTCAACATAATCACTTACTCTACATAAGCGGCGATATGTGGAGCTCCACATATAACGTTTTATGGAAAGTCCGACATAATGTAAAGCATTCGCAAATAAAAGTAGTGCGGGAAAGGAGGCAGATGAAGCTTGAACAAATTTTGGAATTGGGTCAAAAATGAAGAAGGCAGAACCCTCTACCTTGACGGAGCCATCGCCGAGGAAACTTGGTTTGGCGATGAGGTGACGCCTAAGCAATTTAAGGCTGAGCTAATCAGCGGCAGCGGAGACATCACCGTCTGGATTAACTCGCCGGGAGGCTGTGTCTTTGCGGCAAGCCAGATCTACAACATGCTGATGGACTACAAGGGAAAAGTTACAGTGAAAATCGATGGGATTGCCGCCAGTGCCGCATCTGTTATTGCCATGGCGGGCGGGGAGGTATTAATGTCGCCGGTTTCCATGATTATGGTGCATAATGTGCGTCCAGATAGGGCGTTTTCAACTGCGGGAATTTAGGTGCCCGCTTCCCATAATTACGGGAAAGTCAACCTGCCTAACCGAAAGGCGAAAGCTGATACGGGAACAAAGCACGGCAGGAAAGCGGCAAGTTATCCAAAGGCTAAAGGGTACGACTGAGCCGCAATGACAAGGGGATATGAGGTTTAACCTGTGTTTGGTGAACGTGAGGTTTTACGTCCGTTACCATAGGAACGGGGAAACTAGCCTGAAACCCCGTGCGCGACAGACTTTTGATAGGGTTGTGGTCAAAAGTGTAATTACAGCCTCGCGCCGTGAGCAAGAGAACTTGTGTTAAGAAACCGAAAGCGAAACCGACAATTCCCACACCTGTTGAAAATGTTAACTGGAGATACCCTAAAGGTCAATGCCGCAAGGCTATGGCGGTTGCGCCTGAATATGACCCATGGGTACGGAGCGCCCATAGTAGTCCGCGAGGGATAACGACCCTTACATGGCGAAGGGGCGCAGTTTGCGCGACTTCAAGAACAATGGCGAAAGGGAGGAGAAACCTCAAATGAAACCAACGCCAGAGATTTTGGAACGTATCAGAAAAAGCTCAACAGACCATAAAGATGGGGTGTTTACCCGACTTTACCGCTATCTTTTAAGAGAGGACGTTTACTATACGGCATATAAAAATTTGTATGCCAACAAGGGCGCAGCGACAAAAGGCACTGATAGCGATACGGCGGATGGTTTTGGTACGGAATATATCGCAAAAATTATTCAAGATTTAGCGAATATGAATTACGAGCCAAAACCCGTGCGCAGGACGCACATTCCAAAACGAAACGGGAAAATGCGTCCGCTTGGAATCCCGTCATTCCGCGATAAAATTGTGCAGGATGTTATCAGAATGTACCTTGAAGCAATATTTGAGCCGATATTCAGTGACCGCTCACATGGATTCAGACCGAATAGAAGCTGTCATACGGCCATACAACAAATCACCAAAGGCTTTAATGGTATAAGGTGGTTTATTGAGGGCGACATAAAAGGTTGCTTCGATAATATAGACCACTCTGTCCTGCTATCGCTGCTGTCCGAGAAAATCAAGGACTCCCGGTTTGTAAATCTGATAGGAAAGTTTCTTAAAGCGGGATATTTGGAGGACTGGAAGTATAACGCGACATACAGCGGAACGCCACAAGGCGGTATTATCTCACCTATCCTCGCAAATATCTACTTGCATGAACTCGACAAAAAGATGGACGAACTGAAAAAGGGGTTTGACGCGCTGCCACAGCGCACCTGCACCAAAGAGTATGCGGACAAGCAGTGGGAGATTGAAAAAGTTCGCCGACAGCTTAAAGCCGCCCAAAGCGCCGAAGAAATTCAACGGCTCGTGGCTGACAAAAAGCGTTTGCATAAGGAACTTGTCAAAATCCCATGGAAAGACGCTACTGATAAAAAATTGGTATATGTGCGTTACGCGGACGATTTTCTCATTGGCGTGAACGGCACCAAGGAAGAATGCCAACAGGTAAAAACTCTTTTGAAAGAATTTCTCGCAAACCGCTTGAAACTCGAACTAAGCGATGAAAAGACCAAAATCACTCACAGCGCAGAATACGCCAGATTTCTGGGGTATGATGTGAATGTGCGGCGGACTGGTGAACTAAAACGCCGTTCTGATGGAATTGTGCAACGCACACTCAACGGAACGGTGGAATTGCTTGTGCCGCTTGGCGAGAAAATCGAACGGTTTGTAATAGACAAAAAGATAGCGAAAGTCGGTAGAGATGGGAAATTGCAGTCACAACACTGTAACCCTGTCCTGCACAACACAGACCTTGAAATCGTAGACCACTACAATTCGCAAACACGCGGGATATGCAACTATTATCATATGGCAAGCAATTTCAGCAAGCTAAAATACTTTGTATACCTTATGGAGTATAGCTGCCTGAAAACACTTGCTCGGAAACATCAGATGAATATGTCGCAGATAATCCAAAAATTCAGGTTCGGAAAAACATGGGGCATCCCCTATGTAACAAAAAGCGGTCAGAAGCAAATGGTAATCGTCCGCTTTACAGACCTGAAAAGAGGCTGGAAATATGCTGACGATGTGGATGCAATCCCCCAAAGGCATTATGGGTTCAATGAACTTGAAAAACGCCTGAAAGCGAACAAATGCGAGTTGTGCGGCGGAGAAAGCCCCCCTTTTGAGATACACCATATCAACAAACTAAAAAATCTCAAAGGGAAAGCCATGTGGGAAAAAGTGATGATTTCAAGGAAGAGAAAAACGCTTGTGGTCTGTCAAAAATGCCATTATGAAATACATGGTAGGAGCTATCATGCGTAAAAGCGCAAATGGAGAGCCGGATACCTTGAGAGGGGTAAGTCCGGTTCGGAGGGGGGACTGCACAAACCTACCGCAGGGATGCGGCAAGGCGGTGTTTTCCTACCCTACCCTATGACCATAGCCTTTGGCGACACAGAGGAAATGGAAAAAGCCATAGGCATGCTAAGCGAGGTGAAGGAGAGCATCATCAACGCCTACGAGTTAAAGACCGGCCTTTCAAGGGTGAAGCTGTCGCATTTGATGGATGCCGAGAGCTGGTTCAATGCAAAAAAAGCAGTAGAGCTTGGCTTTGCAGACCAGATCATGTTTTGGGATGCGGATGTGTCGGCTCCTGCAAACGAGGGAGCAATTTTTAGCAAAATGGCGGTTATCAACTCGCTTATGAGCAAATTGCCGCGCAAAGAAAAGACATCAGGCAAACCCATTAGCGAACTCGACACGAGACTTGAACTATTAAAATTACAAGGAGGCAATTGAAAATGAATAAAACTCTAGAAATGCGTGAAAAAAGGGCTAAGGCCTGGGAAACAGCTAAGGCGTTTCTCGATTCAAAAAGAGGCAATGACGGGATAATCTCTGCAGAAGACACCGCCACCTACGAGAAGATGGAAGCCGATGTTGTGGCGCTTGGCAAAGAAATCGACCGCCTGGAGCGCCAGTCCGCAATCGACCTTGAGCTTTCCCTTCCTGTCAACAAGCCTATCACCAACGCCCCGGCCGACACGCCCGGCAAGGATTTGACCGGCAGGGCATCAGCAGAATACAAGAAGGCGTTCTGGAATGCCATGCGCTCCCAAAAGCCAAAGTACGAGGTCATAGACGCCCTGCAGGTTGGCTCTGATCATGAAGGCGGCTACCTTGTGCCGGATACGTTTGAGCGTACGCTCGTCGAAGCCTTAGAAGAAAAAAATATCTTTCGCCGCTTGGCAAATGTCATCACCACCTCAAGCGGCGACCGCAAGATTCCCGTTGTGGCGAGTAAGGGCAACGCATCTTGGGTGGACGAGGAAGGCGCTATCCCTGAGAGCGACGACAGCTTCTTGCAGGTGTCAATCGGCGCCCATAAGCTTGCCACCATGATTAAGGTTTCCGAGGAACTCCTAAACGATTCCGTATTCGACCTTGAAAACTACATCGCAAGAGAGTTTGCCCGTAGGATCGGCGGTAAGGAAGAAGAAGCGTTCCTATTAGGCGACGGAATAGGCAAACCCCAAGGCATCATTCCCGGAACGGTCGGCGACCAAACAGCAAATGCCACTACCATCTCGCTAGATGATATCCTTGATTTGTTCTACAGTCTGAAAGCGCCCTACCGCAACAAGGCGGTCTTTGTGATGAACGACTCCACCGTCAAAGCGATCAGGAAACTAAAAGACAGCACCGGTCAGTACCTCTGGCAGCCGTCTATCCAAGCGGGAACGCCCGACTCTATCTTAAACCGTCCACTCTATACCTCGGCGTATATGCCTGCCATCGAGGCTGCAGCAAAAAGCGTGATCTTCGGTGATTTTAGCTATTACTGGGTGGCTGACCGCCAAGGGAGGGTGTTCAAGCGACTGAGCGAACTGTTTGCCGTAACGGGCCAGGTTGGCTTTATGGCCACTCAGCGCGTGGACGGCAGGGTGATCCTGCCGGAAGCTTTCAAGGTACTCCAGCACAAGATAGTGTAGGGCCGGGGGGTGCGGCGGCATGAGTGTGATTGATACCCTGTTGCCTAAAGTCAAGGCGAATTTGATTCTGGAACACGGCGCGGACGATGCTCTCCTTTTGGGCTTTATCCGCGCCGCCGTGTCTTATGCCGAAAGCTACCAGCATATTGCAGAAGGCCATTACTTTGAAAGCGTCATGCCGCCCACCACCGAGCAAGCCGTGATTATGCTCTCCAGCCATTTTTACGAGTCCAGAGACGGCTCGACAGCAGGCTTTTTTGCAGATAATGTGCAGGCAAGTCAGCAGGTGTGGCACACGGTTAATCTGCTGCTGCGGCTTGACCGGGATTGGGGGAAAAGCATATGAGCTTTGGCAAAATGAATACCTTTATTGATATCATCTCCACTGCGCTTGTAAAGGACAGCGAAGGCTTTGCGGTCACCGGCGACACCATCCTCGCCTCTGTCCGCGCCTACAAAGAGGACAGGCGCGGCAATGAAAAATGGGCGAACATGGCGGTCTTCTCTGAGGCATCCGCCCTCTTTCGCTTCCGTAAAATCCCCGGCCTTGTGCTTACGGCACAGATGGTTATCGTTTGCGCTGACGGGCGCTACAACATTTTGAGCGTCGAGGACGTGCGCGGGCGCGGCATGTATCTTGAAGTTCTGGCAAAGAAGGTGATTTCCGGTGGCTAAAGCAGTATGGATGCCGGAGGAATTTCTCCTGAGGCTGTCGCGGCTTGGGGAAAAAACAGATGAAATAATTACAAAGATGCTTGAAGCGGGCGGCGAGGTAGCGCTCGAGAAAGTCAAAGACAACCTCGAAGCGGTTATCGGGCGCGGTACCTTGCGCACATCGCGCTCTACTGGTGAACTTGTCGATGCGCTAGGCATATCGCCGGTCAAACTCAGCAGAGACGGCACGCTAAATATCAAAGTCGGTTTTTCCGAGCCTCGGCGCGATGGCCTAAGCAACGCTATGCTCGCAAACATTATTGAACATGGCAAACACGGACAACCCGCAAAACCATTTCTAGCCCCGGCTAGAAGCGCGTCTAGAAAGGCAGTCATCAAGACGATGACGGAGGCCTTTGACCTGGAGGTGGAGCGCTTGTGAGCATTTTGGCCGGACTAAATGCGCTGTTAACCGGCTCAATCCCAGTTGAAACCGGCATCTTTAGCGGCAAGGCCCCGGATGAGTACGTCGTCATTACACCGCTCTTGGACATTTTTGAAGTCCACGCCGACGACGTTCCGGGGCTTGAGGTGCAGGAAGCGCGGCTGTCGCTCTTTTGCAAGGGCAGCTACACCCGTCAAAAGAATCAGCTTGTAGCCTCTTTGCTACAAAACAACTTCACTGTCACCAGCCGGCGCTACCTCGGCTACGAGGAGGACACAGGCTACCACCATTATTCCGTAGATGTGGCAAAAGAATACGAACTGCAGGAGGAATGATTATGGCAACAATCGGGCTTGACCGGCTCTACTACGCCCCGATCACAGAAGGCGCAAACGGCAACGAAACATACGGCACGCCGCTAATGCTGGCAAAGGCGATCTCAGCGGAGCTCTCCATCGAGCTTGCCGAAGCGACGCTTTATGCTGACGACGGCGCTGTCGAGGTAGTAAAGGAATTTCAAAGCGGTACATTAACGCTTAGCGTGGACGGTATCGGCCGCACAGTTGCTGCAGCGCTGACTGGTGCAACTGTGGATTCTAAGGGTGTGCTTATTTCAAGCAGTGAGGATGTCGGGATGCCTGTGGCGGTAGGGTTTAGGGCAAAGAAAGCAAATGGCAAGTACAGATACTTCTGGCTCTATCGCGTAAAGTTTGGCATCCCGCCTACTAATCTGGAAACGAAAAGCGACTCGATCACATTCTCTACTCCCTCCATCGAAGGCACGGTGCTGCGGCGAAACAAAGCAGATTCAAGAGGGCAGCATCCTTGGAAAGCTGAAGTAAACGAGGATGATGCAAGCGTATTGCCGGCCACGATAAATGCTTGGTATACGTCGGTTTACGAACCGGCATATACGCCGTAGGGGGGGGTGACTGTTTATGGATAACGAAAGAAGCGCAAATATCAACATCGGCGGTGCGGACTATGAACTGGTGCTGACCACCCGCGCCACAAAAGAGATTGCAAGACGCTACGGAGGCCTTCAGAACCTTGGCGAAAAGCTGATGCAGGCAGAGAACTTTGAATTTGCCCTAGATGAAATCATCTGGCTGATTACGCTGCTTGCAAACCAGTCCATCCTCATCCACAACCTGAAAAACAAGGAAAGCCGGCAAGAACTTCTGACAGAAGAAGCGGTGGAGCTTTTAACTACACCGCTAGACTTGGCAGAATACAAAGCCGCCATCACAGAAGCAATGTTTAAGGGGACGAAGCGGCATATCGAGAGCGAGGACAGTCCAAAAAACACGGAAGCCGGGTAAGCGACGATGAGTTGTTCACCCGGCTTCTCTACTACGGTACTGTTCATTTGAACCGCACAGAAGATGAAACGTGGCTCATGCCGCTTGGCCTCTTGCTTGACTTGTGGGAGTGCCACAAGCAGTTTCTTGGTATGGCAAAGGCAAAAGTGGAACTATCAATCGACGACATAATTCCTACGTGCATATAAGCAGCAAAAAGCAGGGAATCTCGCCCCTGTTTAACAAAACTGCTGTTATTCCATTTGCAGAAAATCTGCCGCCGTAACGATTTTTGGGTTTGTGATGCCTGATTCAAGAAAATCCTTGTCGCCGGTTAAGAGTACATCGGCTTTTGCCGTTACGGCTGCCCGGAGAATTGGCCTGTCGGATATGTCCCGGACAAGCGCTTCATCTGACACGTCAACAACAGGAGTCGGAACAACCTCAAGGACGGTGAGCGCAAGCGCCAAAAAGTGTTCAAGAGCCTGGATTTTGTGCGAGAATTTCCGGTTGTAGACCCGGCGAAGCTCATCAATGTTTTGATCGCAAATCATACCGTGGTTGGGGTGGGTAACTGCCTTGACGTATGCTTGATATGACGTTCCCTCATTGCTCAAGGACGCGGAAATAAGGATATTGGTATCGATCAATACCTTCACAGTCCTTCAATCTCCGCGCGAACGTCCTTTACCAGATCCAGGACATCGTCATCGGTCTGAATCCCGGCTTTTTCCGCCTCGCCCTTCATCTCCTGCCGCAGCATTTTCATAGCGTAAACAGCAGAGTTCATCAGAATGACACGGTCTTCCTCGCAAATGAGGGTGACACGGTCTCCAGTGGAAAGACGAAGCTTGGAACGGATATCCTTTGGGAGCGTAATTTGGCCTTTGGCCATTACCTTGGCGTTATCAACTATAGGGGCGCTCATGCTAAAACCTCCTTGAATTTTAAAAAGTAGGACAATCCCTATTTACCCTACCATTAGTATATGCCAAACAGCGTTAAAATACAATTGCTTTTGAATATTTTGCAGGGGAGGTGCGGCATGTCAGATTTATCTTAGAACTCGGATTTACTATGCCGGCTGGGAGTTGGGAGGATAACAAAACTTATGGGATATTCAGATTTCGGCTTGCGCATAGGCGTAGAAGGCCAAAAGGAATTCAAGAACGCCATGCTGGATATCAACCGCTCCTTTAAAGTCCTAGGCAGCGAAATGGAGCTTGTGTCTGCCCAGTTTGGCAAAAACGACAAGTCAGTCGAGGCTTTGACCTCGCGAAAAGAAGTGCTTGGCAAAGAGATGGACGAACAGCGCAAGAAAACCGATGTCCTCCGCGCCGCACTTTTAAACGCCGCCGCCTCCTTTGGCGAAAACGACAAACGCACACAAGAGTGGCAGATCCAGCTAAATAAGGCAAACGCCGCGCTCATCGGCATGGAACGCGAGCTAAGCGACACAAGTAATGCCCTAGAAGATGCCGCAAAAGAAACAAACGACCTGGAGACACAAACGGAACAGCTGGGCGACGAGCTCGACAAAACGGGCAAAGACGCGGATGAGGCCGGCTCCAAGTTTAACAAACTGGGCGGCGTCCTAAAAGGCGTAGGTGTGGCGATGGGCGCTGCATTTGTGGCCGTTGGCGTTGCCGCTGCGGCTGCAGGCAGGGCGCTTGCCGGCATGTCCGTAGGCGCCGCAACGTATGCCGATGAGATACTTACCGCAGCCACAGTCACCGGGATGAGCACAGACGCGCTGCAGGCATACAGATATGCCGCCGAGCTTGTGGACGTGCCGCTTGAAACGCTGACCGGCAGCATGGCAAGAAACATACGCGCGATGGACGCGGCCCGCAGAGGGGCGAAATTACAAGCCGGGGCGTACAAGGAACTTGGCGTCTCTGTGACTGATGCCGGCGGCAATCTCCGTGACGCAGAAACGGTCTACTGGGAGACTATTGATGCGCTCGGGCGCATAAAAGATGAAACGGAGCGCAGCGCTCTCTCCATGCAGATCTTTGGCAAATCGGCGCTTGACCTTAATCCGCTTATCGCGCAGGGCTCTGCGGGCATCGCGGACTTAACCGAGGAAGCGCGGCAAATGGGCGCTGTGATGAGTGACGAGGCGCTTGCTAGTCTTGGCGCGTTTGACGATACGATGCAGCGCCTTACATCTGGTGCCGGAGCCGCAAGAAACGCTCTAGGCATGGTACTCCTGCCGCAGCTGCAAGTGCTCGCGGGTGATGGCGTGGGGCTGCTTGGCGAGTTTACGCGCGGACTAAACGAAGCTGGCGGCGACTGGACGAGAATCAGCGAAATTGTCGGTAATACAGTCGGTGGCATCGTGGATACCATCATGAAAACCGTGCCTGATATCGTAGCTCTTGGCATGGATATTATCATGTCCATTGGCAGCGCGATTACAGATAACCTCTCAATACTTGTAGACGCGGCCTCGCTGATCATCATGACGCTGCTCGACGGTTTGGTCGCGGCTCTGCCCGGGCTGGCTGAGGGCGCGCTACGGCTTGTGCTTGCTCTGGCTGATGGCATTATCGCCACCCTGCCGGTACTAATTGATGCGGCAGTCAAGATGATCGCCACCCTTGCCGGCGGCATTGGAGACGCGCTGCCGCGACTTATTCCGGCGATTGTGCAAGCTGTCGTCCTCATCGCGCGCACTCTGCTAGAGAACTTGCCGCTTGTACTGGACGCGGCGCTGCAGATTATTTTAGGCTTGGCGCGAGGGCTAGTGACCGCGCTGCCTGTGCTTGTGGCTGCGCTGCCAAAAATTATTGATGCTATCATTTCATTTCTCATCGTCGCAACCCCGCAGATAATCGAAGCTGGCATTCTGCTTCTTGTCGCGCTGGTTGCTGCTCTGCCGGAGATAATTGTCGCTGTTGCAGCGGCAATCCCGCAGATTATTGCAGCCCTTGTGGGCGGCTTTGTCGGCAGCTCTCCGCTGCTTGCCCAGGCAGGTGTGCGGGTGTTTGGCTCTTTAACTCGAGACTTGCCAAAGATTATTGCAAGCATTCTGTCTGCTGTGCCGCGCATAATCTCCGGCATTGCTGATGCGTTCTCCGGCTCGACGGGGCAAATGTCGCGCGTCGGCGGCGACCTGATTAGAGGCTTGTGGCAGGGCATATCTGACATGGGTGCATGGCTCAGAAGGCAGATTGCAGGCTTTATGGGCGGCATTGTAGGCGGCATCAAGAGTTTCTTTGGGATAAGGAGTCCGTCTTTGCTCTTTGCCGGGTTCGGCGGTGACATGGCAGCAGGCATCGGTGTAGGCTTTGAGCAGGCGATGTCACGCATCAGCGGCGATATGCAAAGGGCTGTGCCGGTTGGCTTTGCAGCGGAAAGCAAAAATGCGCAAATCGGACATGTGCACTCCGGCGAAATCACAATTAGAGGTGTGAATAACCAGGGCGAATTTATCGGCGCACTTGAACTGGTTATGGACGAGCTGCGCAAAAGCAACAGGAGGTGATGTTATGCCGGTTGGCATCTGGACGATTGATAATGATCTAATCACGCGCTACGTAAATACCCTCCGCCGCTTTGATGCGCGCCAGCTCTGGCATACCACGCTTGACGGTTTGCCACATGTAGAGACTATCGGCAACGCAACAGAAGTTATTGATGTTGAATTATGGGTGGACAAAAAAGGCAAAGAGATTATTGACAGGTGCCAGGCAAGAGGCGAGCCGGTCAACGTGAGCGACGGAACTGATACATGGGTGGGGCTAATTGCAGAGGCACCAAGCTGGGAGAAAACAAGTAAATTAAAGGGTATCTTTGCCGCTAAAATTTCAGTGAGATGCTTTCAGCCGGCAGTTTGAGGTGGTGAGTATGTGAGGCAGATTAGTCAGGAACTTTTAGAAAAGATAAAGTCAAGGCAAAAGACGCTATATAACAATGCCCAACCGGAGCTTAAAGCATATTTTAGCCGGGGCTTGACGACTGAACTTTTCCTTGTGCATACGCTCCAAAAAAGCGCTACGCTTCAAGCTATAGATGTTACCGTCAAGCGCTTGACGGTAGGCACTGCCCCGACGAAAGCTTATGCAGTTTGCGTGGATGACGGTGTGGCGGCTGTTAAATCAAAAGCACTACCATACGATGAACTGACACCTTGGCTGGATGAATTTATGGCAGCAGCAAATGTCACATCAGTAGGCATAGAGTTTGACGGGTATTGGGATAGAGACTTTAAGTCAAGGCGCTTTGACTTTGTGACAGAAGATGTGCCGTGGATTTTCTACGTGCAGAGCGGCGCCCTATATGCCCGCTACTGGCAGGAGCCCCCGATTATGCTTGCCAGTGGCGTATCAAAAATAAGTACAATCAGAGGATGGCTGCCTGTGACGCGAGAGCACCACAACGACCAAGGGCTAATCGTCGGTTACATCAAAACAGACGGGTTCGTCTACTACCGGGCATACTGCCACCAGCCTGACGGCACAAGAATTTGGGAGGTCGAGCGCAGGGTTCCAGGGTTTTTGGCCACTGCTACAGATATTGCGCTCTTTCGGACAAATGACTTTAGAGTTGGTTTTCTGGCGACGGTAAACGCTTCAATGCAATGGAGCCTAACTACGAGAAATTACGCTGGCATGAGCATCTTCCCCGATTTGGTGACAGCAGCGATAAACAATCTATCTTTTGAAGTCATCCCGATACAAAATCGTAATGCTTACAAAAGTGAACAGCTTACAGTAGCGCTAAGCAATATGGGGCTGCTTGTCTGCCGTCCGATTACCCCAACCGTATTGTCAATCTCAAACCAGTTAAATGATTGGCGGATTCTCATAAAATTCAGCCACGCGCTCTCGCAGAATTTGGCGGGTAGCACTTTGAGGAATAGCTTTACAGTAAGAGATGCTTTAGGCGTCTCTTTTGCGATTCTTTCGACCTCGGCCGGCGCTGACCAGACAGAGCTCTACCTCAACATGATAAACTTCGGTGCGGCGAAAAACGATCTAGTCGTAACATTTGCAAGCGGCGCGGCTGATGGAATACCCAGCGCTTTAACAAGCAACAACGACGGCTGTGAGTTTAATGTGCCTTCTTTCTCCGTGTCGTTCACAGCGTTGATTGAGCCGCCAAGAGGCTTTGCAAGGGATCATTTGGCGACCGGGTTAACACAGATGAGCTTTAGCGTTCTGCAAGTGTTTTACCGGAATGCGTTTACAGCTGAGCATCTAACGGCAAGCATCAGCCATCTATCATTTGCAGTTACCAGAGTCGGCGGCAACCCGCTCTAAGGAGGAAAAGAGCATGAAAGTAGAAACGGCTATCACGCTGCACAACCGCTTTGATGTTGAAGTCAGGGATGCCCTAAGCGGTGAACTCAAACAACAAGCAAAGGCATATAATATCGTGCTAGACCAGATGTGGACACGGTTATGTGCCGGCAATGCATATTTTGTCAATATCCATTTTGGTACAGGCACAGGCGCGCTTTTACCTAGCAGAACATCGTTATTTACCCACCTTGGCACTAGAGCGGCAACTGATGACACGCTTGTGCGCGCCTTCCCGAATTCGTCGTGGCGGCGCAGGATTGTGCTTAACCCGGAGGAATTTGTCGGCGCGAGCCTCTCTGAGGTGGGTGTGGCTTTTGGTACGGGAACGACAAACCTTGTGACTCATGCACTGCTTGAAGATGCGTCCGGCAATCCGATTACAATTCTTAAGACAAACCTTGATGTTGTCACGATTTTTGCGACTATTTTTGTTACATTTAGTGCGCCTGCTGATGTTGTCTATATCAATATGCCAAATGGCAACGGCCTTGTGAATTATTTGATTGGCGGCGCTGCTGCACCTAGCGGCGTGTTTTCGCTTGGCGAGGCGGTCGGCGCAGGCTCCACACAAATGACAGGACTCGGCTCACAGCCGGCGCTTGGAAGCACTGCTGCCGCCACGTGGACGGCAGATAACGCAAACAGAAGGCGAACCACCGGAATTATGCGCTTTGGCACAACTGTTGGCAACGGACACGCCGCCGAGTATATTTTTAGCAACGTGTTTAGGGCTAGGCTGCCTTTGGCAAACGTCTTTGCCGGGCAGTCCTATGTTAATGTGCCGGTGGGCAACGGTGACGGTGTGACGCGGGATTTTGTCTTGCCTTCAAGAAATATACGGCAGGAGTCAATAGCTGTAAAGCTAAATGATCTCTCCACGGCGGCCTTCACGCGGACGCTGATAGGCACCGGAGGCAATTATTGTTTTAACATGCCTTCGCCGCCGTCGCACAATAGCGGTGTAGCGCTCTCTGCTGATGGCACACTCTTTGCTCTCACAATGGCATTCAACCCTGTTGTTTTGACACATGATCGCGTCGGCCTAGTATGGGTCAGACGTCCTGATCCTGCGATACTTCCTGCGGGGGACGGGCGCAGCGTAGCTCTTTCTGCTGATGGCAGGGTGCTAGCTGTTGGACATTTTAGTTTGCCTCGCATCTCGACCTACGACTGGAATGGCACAGCCTGGATCAGGCGGCCAGACCCTGCAGTATTGCCTGCGGGCGAGTGTTGGGGACTGGCGCTCTCATCAGATGGCAGAGTGCTTGCTGTGGCGCATGAATTTTCACCATTTATGTCTATCTATGATTGGACCGGCACTCTTTGGGCAAGACGCCCTAACCCGGCCACACTTCCAGCCGGTCCCGGCAACGCCGCTGCCCTTTCTGCCGATGGCAGGGTGTTTGCTGTGGCGCATAATACCACGCCGTTTATATCGACATATGATTGGGGCGGCTCTGCTTGGATTAGACGCCCTAATCCTGCAATACTTCCTACCGGTCATGGCAGAGGCGCAGCACTTTCTGTTGATGGGTCAGTGCTAGCTGTCGGGCATGACACTTCGCCTTTCCTTTCAACTTACGACTGGAACGGCACAGCTTGGCTCAGGCGCCCGAACCCTGCAGCATTGCCACCCTGGGGGGCGAGTGTTGCCCTTTCTAGCGACGGGTCAGTGCTTGCTGCAGCAGCGACTATGTTGCTATATGACTGGGTCGGTTCCGCTTGGCTTATGCGACCTGCTCCTGTGGTTTCTCCATATACTGGCGGAAGTTTTGTTGCGCTTTCTGCTGATGGGTCAACGGCTGCTGTGTCCTCGGGTTGGAGTGCTACTGACATCAGAATTTATGACACCGCTGCAAGAACTACCAATATTCGGTTCGACACAGCACCGCCAGCAGGAGCAAGTATTACAGCAGATTACATCGTTGACGGGGTGCATAAGACAGACCAGTTTGTTATCGATGTGGGATTTAGCATCCAGTACGGAACTCCGGCTTAAAGGAGGCAGCAGATGGAGCTGATATTTGAACATACTGCTAATTTAGGCCAAGGCGCAGAGCCTGCCGCAGTTCATCTTGACGACAACAGTGTGTACCTCTTTGACGTTGCCGGAGGGCGCCTGCGGGCAAGGCAGTGGAAACCGGGAGCCGGTGATGTGGATTGGAGCGCGCCGGAATTTGGCGAAGGCTTCATAGGGACAGCAGATAAAAATATGTCGCTTTTGCGGATTAAAAGCGTGCCGCGTGTGGGGATATTCGGTGCATGGCATCAGGGCGAAGTTTTAAAGGACGATGTGGTCTTATCGCCCGAGCGGCAGCGCTTTGCGATTTGGGACGCCAAAACAGATTTTAGCAAGTACCTCAGTGACTGTACAATCGAGATGACTCAAGGTTCACCGATTGCCTCCTTTAGCATGACTCTGGAAAACCCAAAACAGCTCATCTCAGGGGAGCAAGCATCGAGAATATCGCCCGGCATGAAGGTCGAACTATTTTTGAAGCTTGGGAACAGCGAAGAGTATCCGATGGGTGTGCAGTATGTGGACCGGGTAAATATGGGCGTCACAAAAACTCACGCGGCGGTGGAGGGACGCAGCATCAGCGGCAAGCTCTTGCGCGACCAGTCGCTAAACGAGAATCACGCGTTTCCCTTCCAGACATATTATCTTAACGTGGTCAAATTATTACGGGATGCCGGTATTGAAAATTATGATGTGCAATCAACTACGGATCCGAACGCGTGGAAATTCGGGATATTATTTACACCTGAAACAGGGGTGCTGGACGCATTAAATGAGCTGATTAAAGCCGCCTTAAACTGGGTTATGCTAGAAACGATGGAAGGCAGGATTGTCGTAGGGTCGGCAGTTTCCTACCCTCCCGTTCAAGTAAACAGTGCATACACTTTTGAGAGGGGAAGAGATGTCTGGAGCCGTGACATTGCACGGGACGATGAGGGGATATATGCTAAAGTGTGCGGTCGGTTCAACACCGCAACCGGGATGAGCTATCTGTACTCGCCTGTTACGGTAGAGCAGATGTGGATACTGGCGCCGCAAAAGACGCTGCATATCCAGTTTCCGGACAATTCCGATAGTACCGAGGTTCAGGCTATCATCGGCGGCATAGCGGCAAGGCTCTCTGAGGCGGGTGTAGTCGAAACATTCGTCGGGCCGGTACGCCCGCACCTTTTGGTTGGCGATGAAGCAAGGATCATTTCAGATGACGGAACTCAGATTCTTGGGATAGTTACGACTGTCAGGCATACTCTTGGCAAGAATGGTTTTATGACTGAATTTACGGTAGACAGCGGCGCTGAAAAAGGACGCTTAAACATCAGAGACTTAATTGACAGGGCGATTAAGCCGGAAAGCGGCAGAGGCAAGCGGGTATTTAAATAAGCATAGATGTCAGGGCGCTTTGCCGCACAGCCGGCAGGCGTTCTTTTTTATCCTTTTTGAAACGGAGGTTTTACTGATGAAATCTATTTGGAGCAATGCACAGACGGCCTTTGCTGCTATCGGCGGTTTTCTGGGCTGGTTTTTGGGCGGGTTGGACGGCTTTCTTTATGCTTTAATTGTCTTTGTGGTGGTCGATTACCTGACAGGCGTGATGTGCGCCGTCATGGACAAAAAGCTCTCAAGTGAAATCGGCTCAAAGGGGATCTTTAAAAAGGTGCTTATCTTTGCGCTCGTTGGTCTTGGGCATATGCTAGACAGCCAGGTGATTGGCGAGGGCGGCGCGATCCGGACGGCGGTGATTTTCTTTTATCTGAGCAACGAGGGCATTTCTATCTTGGAGAACGCGGCCGCACTCGGACTGCCGCTGCCAAAAAAACTTATAGCTGTCTTGAAGCAATTAAATGAATTTAGCGATGAGGGGGAATCGGAATGAACCTGCGCAGGCTGATACTCACAAACAACGCCTGCTACAAGGCAGGCAGAACGATTACGCCAAGAGGCATCATGCTGCATTCCACGGGGGCGAATAACCCGTGGCTGCGGCGCTACGTCGGCCCGGACGACGGGCTTTTGGGCGTAAACCGGCACAACAACCACTGGAATCAGGAGCGGCCCGGGGGACGGTCGGTCTGCGTTCATGCCTTTATCGGAAGGCTTGCTGATGGCTCGATTGCCACCTACCAGACTTTGCCTTGGAATCATCGCGGCTGGCACTGCGGCAGAGGTGTGAGAGGATCCGGCAACGACACGCACATTTCAGTTGAAATTTGCGAAGATAATTTAGCCGGCGCCGTTTACTTCCGCAGGGTCTACAACGAGGCCGTGGAGCTATGCGTGTATCTCTGCGGGCAGTTTGGCCTGACTGAAGTGGATATCATCAGCCATAGCGAAGGTCACCGGCTCGGCATTGCCTCAAACCATGCCGACGTGATGCATTGGTTCCCGCGCCACGGCAAGAGCATGGATTCTTTCCGGGCTGATGTGAGGAAGGTAGTGGCAGAGAGCGATTATGAGATTTACACGGTGGCAAAAGGTGATTCGCTCTGGAAGATCGCAGCGGCAAGGCTTGGCAGCGGTGCGCGGCATCCTGAAATATCGGAGCTGAACGCGCTCTCATCTGGCACATTAGTTGCCGGACAGAAACTCAAAATTCCAAAAAAGTAGCCGCAAGAGTATAACAAGTAAGACCCCTAGTGCGGAGTTTTTCTTCTGTACAGTGGGGCTTATTTTTTTGCACCGATTTTGCCTTTTCCGCCGGCTTATAGCGGAGGTAGTCGCCTTTAGAGGAGGCATCAAAATGAGTTATCAGCAAAAAGAAAAAATCAGATTAATGCGCGGTGAGGGTTTCAGTTATGCGAGGATCGCTGCGGAGCTTGGCATCTTGGAGAATACGGTGAAATCATTCTGTCGCCGGAACAACCTCGGCGGTGTCAGCACGGGAATCGCCAAGCAATGCGATGGAGCGCTTTGCCGTCAGTGCAAAGCCTCGCTCACCCATACCGTGGGGGCCAAACAGAAGCGGTTCTGTTCCAGTAGATGCCGCCTTGCCTGGTGGAACACCCACCCGGAAGCACTTAGGCGTAAGGCTATCTATGCTTTCATATGCGCCCACTGCGGCGCCACTTTTGAGAGCTATGGCAATAAGGATCGCAAATACTGCTCTCGTGCCTGCTACGGCAAGTCAAAGGCGGTGCCGCGTGAGTAAACAGCAGGCAATCATCCATTATAGGACGGCAATGGCGGTTTTTAGAATTTGGCTTGCCGATGGCGTCATCACTGAGGAAGAACTGACAAGAATCGATGCTGCAATAGCCTGCAAATATGGCCTGTCTCCGCGCAGCATCTATCGCTAAAACACTTGATAATACGGGCGTTTAGAGCGAACATGTCATAAACGGAAGGAGGCTTTTTAATGGAGCGAATCATCACGCGAACAGGCCCATCGGTTTCGTTGCTGCCAAGAAGACCAAGGGTTGCCGCCTACGCACGAGTATCTTCCGGGAAGGAGTCAATGCTCCATTCCCTCGCCGCCCAAGTCAGCTATTATAGCGGACTGATCCAGCGGCGGCCGGACTGGGAATATGCCGGGGTCTACGCGGACGAGGCGCTGACGGGCACAAAAGATAGCCGCCCGGAGTTTAGGCGTATGCTTGCCGACTGCAGGGACGGTAAAGTTGACATGATCATCACCAAGTCAATTTCACGCTTTGCCAGGAATACCGTTACACTTCTTGAGACTGTGCGGGAACTGAAATCACTTGCCGTGGACGTATATTTTGAGGAGCAGAACATCCACTCCATCAGTGGAGACGGTGAACTTATGCTGACCATTCTCGCGTCTTATGCACAGGCAGAAAGCTTGTCAGCCAGCGAAAACTGCAAGTGGCGCGTACGTAAGCGTTTTGAGAACGGTGAACTGGCCGGACTCAATTTCATGTTCGGATACCGCATCGCAAAAGGTAAAATAGAAATCGATCCTGAGCAGGCGGCGGCTGTCCGCATGATTTTTGATGATTATATCGGCGGCATGGGTGGCGGCAGGATTGCAAAGAAGCTGATTGAAATGAATGTGGCCACCGTGCGCGGCGCAGACTGGAATAGCGAGCGCGTAATGGAAATCCTAAGGAATGAAAAATATACCGGAAACGCGTTGCTGCAGAAAAAGTATGTGGAAAGATAGGAATTTGCTTTCTCTTTAGTCATACAATATCATAGAAACCGGAGCTAGACAATTCTTCTTCTAGCATAATATTCCATTATAGGCGTTGTTACAATCTATTCTCCATTCAACAAAAGAAAAATAACAAAAAAATAATCCCTCGCGGATTACATCGTGAGAAGTCACCTGTTTTTGGGCATAGCTATCCT
>Ga0208491_10015_pt1:0-92500 | contig 95938 bp, 94 predicted proteins | sample SubbioCSW11_NovA_FD_184819 | JGI IMG/M metagenome (GOLD analysis project Ga0208491, IMG submission 184819) | Serpentinite rock and fluid subsurface biosphere microbial communities from McLaughlin Reserve, California, USA - CR11_CSW11_NovA (SPAdes) | ecosystem: Environmental > Terrestrial >...
CGGGAACCGTCCCCGTGGCTTGTCCCCGTGGCTTAAAAGACACTCTCTTTTACCTGGAGGGGGCTTCTTTGGTGCGCGGCGTCTTGACCCAGGTAGCCGGTTGGCGGTGAAGGAGCTTCAAGACAAGTGAAGCGGTAAAGGGAACAATAAAGAAGAAGCCTGCAATAGGAATCAGCAGCAAATGTGAGATGGCTAAAACTCTCCTAAAACGGCCTTGCGGCGCTAGATCAAAGTCGATAAAGGGTAAAAAATGACGGAACCGTTCGAAGGTAAAAGCGTGGGACAAGGGGACAGGTGATTTGTCCCACTCGTCCACCTTCTTCCCCCAACATAGCCGAACAAATCAACATCCACACCAAAAATCTTCCTAACCACCTTCACTGACATCATCAGACGCTTTACCGGCGGTGAGCCTGTACGGCTAGCTGGCTTTCTGCACCTTCAACATCAGACACGTTGCAGCACATCAGGCCAGAACCCCCAAGACCGGCGAACCTGTCCAAATCCCTGCCAGACACTACCCCACATTCCGGGCAGGCAAGACACTAAAAGCCAAGACTCGTAATTATTTACTGCTCCGAAAAACCGGATGAGGAATAAGTATTATGTGGCTGGTAGGAACACACAGCCCCAATTTTAACTATCGCAAATTCCTGGCTGCCTGACAACTAGCCACTTGGGTAGGTTTAACAAAAATAAGACGTCTGCGCATATGTACTGCCAGAGGTCTCATTGTTTTAACCTTCGAGATTCTTACACCGGCTTTTTAACTCTGCTAAATATTCCTTTCGGTTTTCCGGTGAAATATAGGTCGTTTCCAAAATAAAGCCTTTGCCAATCTGTTTTATTTCTATCCTGTTTCTGGATAAAGCCATTGAGAAATAAAAGTTGTTTGTCAGCTTTAGCGACTTGATATTATCGCATCTTATCTTCTCCCGAAAAGGGCGCTTTTGCATGGCAGATAATCCTCGTGAAACTCATAATAGGTGCCGAATGATATCCTGCTGGTGCCTACTCGTGTTCAGAAATCCCAAACAAGGACTGCAACCAGTTTTGACGCCCATGGAGCACACGGGCAATAACTATTTTATCTTCCAACACCCGGTAAAATATGATATAGGGATTTTGCACAATTCGCCTGTAGCCGCGCTCGGCGCCGGGGGCGTCTTCTTCAGGCAAAACCGCGCCTTTCTCCGGGAAATCAGCAAGCTGCGAAATAGCGTTGTAAAGACGTGCACGCAGCATTTCTGCCGCTTTTTTATTATCCTGCGAGACATAAGAGAAGATGCTGTCCAGGTCATAGTAGGCAGCTTCAGAAAGTAGGATGTTATTACGCATCTTCAATTCTCTTCTTTAGCGTAGCAAAGGTTTCTTCAAAATCTCTCAGCTGCTTACCTTCGGATATTTCCCGGTCAACATCCGATAGCATCATCCCTAGCCGCTGCCTGGCAAGCATTTTTTGAAAAGCCTCATAACTCATCACTACGAGATCAGCCTCACCGTTCTTCGTGACAATTATCGGGGCTTGTGTTTCATGGCAGAGCTTGGAAAATGTGTTATAGTCATGGCGTATCGTGCTGGATGGCTTTATGTCCATAGCGAACGGTTCATATGATTTCATTTGACCCACATCCTTTGATATTATTATGACAATATTATACCATTCCTGCTTTACACGATTCAAGAGGGCGATACGGATTTATGGCATGCGAGGCACAAAAACTACTGTCCGCCGCATTAGCCTAGTAGAGTGAAAGACTGAAATAAAAATACTATTTCAGCCCCTCCTCATCAAACCGTACGTGAGGTTTTCCCTCATACGGCTTTCCGATGTTCGTCATTTATGAGCATTCAGTTAAGCAAGCTTCAGTAATTTCTGCTGTTTCAACATCTTATTAACTTGATGCCACACACTTGTGTGGCGTCTTTTTGTTTTCTTGGCGTACCATCGACAGAACCGCTGAATGATGTACCAATCCAACTTAGCCATTCTTTGTAAAAAAACGATATAGTTGCCGGAGACTAAGTATCTGAAGTCTGTGGAAATATTGATTTTTGCAGCCAGTTCCCCACCGAGCAGCGGAAACTTTTTGAGTTTTTCGTAGCTTTCAATAATTGAAGAAATAACATTTATTGCAGCCACAGGGCTTTCCAGCTCTTCTGTGATATATTTTTTTATCTCCTGTAAATCCTTTAGGGCCAGAGGGTTAATTCTGATATTATGCATCAATTAGCCCTCCAGGCTTTTTCTAACTTGCTCAGCTGAAAGCCATTCATCACCGCTTTTCACAGCTTTTTCCGCTTCCATGAGCTCAGATAAAAGCTTGATGGTGGCTTGGGTTTTCTCGTACTCTTTAATATCCAGAATCGCAAACTTTCCCCTGCCATTCTTGGTTAAAAACACAGGCTCACCCACCGTTACGCCTTTAAGCACCTCGTTATAGTTTCTTAGATCCGAAACAGGTTTAATATTTGGCATAATATCAACTCCTTCCCGTTGATATTATTATATGCTTATTTTACTTAAAATTCAATGGCGTATATTACAGCAGTTTAGACTGCGGGGAAGACAAGCGCCATCATTACCGGCTGCGCAGAGGTCACTCGGTTTATTAAAAGGAGCCTTGGCGACATGGTAGTGTTCTCATAGCTAGCATGTGAATATTTCGTTTCTGTAGACCAGGCATCACGCTGATTCAGAGCATCTGTCAAGGAAAGATTGAGCACCTATCACGTTTACCAGTTATAACGCAAATTAAATAGACCTAAATTATCTGTTTTTAGCTTTCAGTATGAAATATTCATCCGAAGAGTTCATCCTGTGGCTTGAGGACAGTAGGAAATCATAAATTGATTCGATGATACTTTGAGATTTGGAAAAAAGATGTTAATCAATGGAAAAAGGACATAAAAAAAGGCCACAAGACCTCCGAAGAGTTCATCCTGTGGCTTGAGGACAGCAGGAAATAAAACGTCCCACCCTGGTCCGCATTATTAAGAGGCGTGGTGGGCTCTGTTGACATGATCATACAGATAATCATACGTTCAGTTAACCCTCGATATGTAGCAATGTTATACGTTATCGGTCTTCCCGGCCAGCTCCTTCAGCGCATGGGTAACCCTCTCCCAAGTGATATCAGCGGCGTAGCTGTATTTCTTCTGATACCGCTGCCACAGGCTGGCCATGACGGTGCTGGCTGTAACGGTCTGAACAACCTCGTCCATTGCTGCCATTTGTTTTACGGTATTCCGCATTTCGACCGTCTTTTTCAATGCCGCACGGAAAATAGTATCGTCAACAACCTGAGTGGTGGTCAGGACATAAATATCGTAGAAGTCCCTCATCCGGGTGTTGGCGATGCCCCGCGTGATCACAGTTTCAAACTTTTCAGCCAGCACAGTTTCCAGATTGTATGCCATAATGCTGATCGTCCTATCCTCGAACATCAGCTTAAAGCTGTACTCAATCTCCCTCGGCGTGACGAAATCCCCGGTGGTGATGTCCATTTTTAGCGTTTGCCGCGTCTTGTCCATGACAGCTTTAATGGATACCCGGTATCCTGGATAGTCTGCTTCCTCGCGGATTTCCTCAATATCCCTCAGCGTGAAGGTAACGCTGTCATCAACGTCAACGTTCAGAATATCTTGGACAATATCGGCAACCTCAGATTCACTTAATACTTGGCCTTTGATAGTGGCATCCAAATCCATCGTAGTGCGGGTATCTATGCCGACCATCGCCGCAATCAGCATACCACCCTTTAGAATAAAACTATTCTGGTACTTTGACACGGCCACTCTCTCTAAAAGCCGCTCCAGCATGAAGTTACGCAGGATGACTTCTGCTTCCACGTTTTTCAGCTTAGACAGATTGCGTACCAGCGCTTTTAACTGATTTGATGTTTTCATAGGAGTACCTCCAGATAACTTCGGAGCGGTTTTGTAATGCGGAAGGTTTCCGCCATCTGCATCAGCACGTTCAGGTTCTTATCGCTTCTCCTTGAGTAGCGCTTTACAGCGTCGGTCACAACGGCGATATCCATCTGGTTCCGGCTGCGGATGCAGTCACAGATTGTCCGCTCCAAGCCGTAAGCGGTCACCTTATGCCCGAACATCGTTTCCATTTGAACCGTACCCAGTTCGTGGAGTTCACGTTTGACAGTGAAAATGGTAAAACCCTCCTCCCGCAGCTTATAGGCATTATATCCTGTCGGCACAGTCACAGTATAATTCATTGGATCGCGGTCGGTGAGATCATGGAGGAACAACGCCGTTTCATGGGAGTAGATCAACTTCGGCCGCCTTAGCTGGGCGATATACATCTTGTCAGGAATGTCCTCGGGTGAAATGTATACACCATGTCCCGCCCGTTCCAGATTACCGGAACCCACAAGCAGACGCAGCCGCTCATTTGAAATACCGACGTCGTTTGCCTGTGCGGTTGTGACTGTACCACCGTTTTGATATAAAAGGATTTGCAGTTCACTTGGCAGTGGCATAACATCAGCCCCCTCTGATTTGATTTTTATGCTCATATTATAAACTATACTTGCACATAAATCAAGAAGGTTAATAGATTTATACTATCGTTCTGGTAGCTATCAAAGCCACATGATTACATTTTGATAGCTACGACAACCATAGATTTTACCATAGTATGGCTTGTCCGAATCGCTGAAAAGCCCGTGGTTACGGGGTTTTTACATAATGCATACAATGCAAAATAGCCGGTATCACACGGCTTCACACTGGTTGAACTGATGGTGGTAGTGGTGATTATTGGGATGCTAGTGGCGATTGCGATTCCTGTGTTTAACAATGTGCAGAGAAATGCCCAAGTTAATGCCCATAACGCCAACGTCCGCATTCTCCAGGGCGCTGCTACCCAAATGATGGCGGAAAATATGCCTTTGCCTACTGCGGGGGTAGTTTGGACTAAAGTTTACGGCACAGGACCAACCGCCTGGACGGGTTACTTGGCAGAATGACCTGTTAATCCGCTTGATCCAACCATAGTTTATACCGTTACAATAACCTCCGTAGTGGCCGTTACAGTCACCCCCGCAGCCCAATGAAGGAGGGACAAGGGGACAGGTGATTTGTCCCACTCGTACACCTTCTCTCCCCCCCCTCACAGAAATCGTCTCATACATCCTTGCTAGCCAAGATGTTTTCTTGCCTCAGGCAAATTATTTTTCACAATGGTCCAAACAATGCTGAGGTCAATTCCAAAATACTCATGTATCATGATATTTCTCAGGCCAATCATTCTCTTCCAGGGAATATGCGGATATTCCTCTCTAACTTCTATTGGAACACTTTTTGCCGCTTCTCCGATAACTTCAAGGTTTCTGATTACGGCGTCTACCACAATGTCTTTTTGTGTTCAAAATCCTGTTGAGACATGTTATTGATATACTTTTCTATTTTGTCCATGGCCAAAAGTATATCTTCCAAAAATAAAAGATGTCCCCTCTTGGTCATTGGTAAACAACCTCTCGTAGCACCGCGTCTTTTAGCTGTGGCTTTAATGCTCCTTCGGTGACTAAATCCACTTTTTTCCCGAGCAGGTTTTCCAAATACTCTTTAAGGTCAATAGGGACAAGGGGACAGGTGATTTGTCCCACTCGTCCACCTTCTTCCCCCAAACATAGCGGAACAAATGAACATCCACACTAAAGAAAAACCTTCCTGACCATTTACACCGGAAAATAATACCCAAGCCATGAAATATTGGCTCGTACATAAAAAATCACTCACCACAATTTTTAGGTAAGTGAAATAACTCAATAGTTAACTGCAGCTTTGGAATATTCAAAGCCACCGCAGACGAAAAGACCTTTAGAGGATACGCTGCCAGTCGCGTCTTGCGTAAAGGATTCTCTCCACATCAACAACTTTTAACTTTTCGTTTATCGTGAAAAAGACGATATAGTTCTTTACGGGCAACTTGCGATATCCTAACATAGCAAGTCTCTCATCCGTCACAAAAGTGCACTTTTGCGGCATAAGAGCAAGTCCCGCTATCGCTTCGTTCATGGTATCCATCATCTTAATTGCCGTCATAGGTGCAAACAGTTGCGCGGAGATATATCGCACAATATCGCGAAGGTCGTATTCGGCAGGTTCAGATATGTCAATTCTATATCTTGCCATCTGTAATTTCCTGCCGGATGTCTCGCATGACATCTTCGAGCGGACGCTTCCTACCCTTTGCTACCGCCGCCCTTCCCTCGTCAAGCAAGCGGTATAGTTCAAGCTTACCGCTTAGCATCTCATAAACCTCCATGCTCATAACGGCCAAATCACCCTGTCCGTTTTTCGTAATAAAAACAGGCTCCCTGCTTTCACGGCAGAATGTCGAGATTTCATTGTAGTTATTCCTTAAGTCCGTACTGGATTTAATATTTGGCATGAAACAATCCTCCTTGCACAATCTAAAGATATTATACACTAATTTCTTTAGCCCAGCAAGCCTGAATGTACCCGATTCTAGTTTCATAGGGATATTTTACTCAGGTTACTCCACCCTTTACAAACATTGGGACAAAAACCCTGTCCCCTTGTCCCACTAGATGCCGACAGCTGGGTAGCTGCCTGCAATGATACGAAGTAACAAACTAAGCCACGGGAACCGTCCCCGTGGCTTGTCCCCGTGGCTTAAAAGACACTCTCTTTTACCTGGAGGGGGCTTCTTTGGTGCGCGGCGTCTTGACCCAGGTAGCCGGTTGGCGGTGAAGGAGCTTCAAGACAAGCGAAGCGGTAAAGGGAACAATAAAGAAGAAGCCTGCAATAGGAATCAGCAGCAAATGTGAGATGGCTAAAACTCTCCTAAAGCGGCCTTGCGGCGCTAGGTCAAAGTCGATAAAGGGTAAAAAATGACGGAACCGTTCGAAGGTAAAAGCGAAGTAAACTAACATGGTTATATTGATTACCACGCCCATCCCGGCAAAGAACTGCTGCGGGTCAACCCAACCGAACAAGGTAAGCAGGAAGGCAAGCGGTGGGAAAAGAATCATTGTCTGGAAAAAAAGCCACTCAACCGGACCTTTCCAGTACAAGACACGCAGCATCCTGTTCGTCCTTTTTTCCTTAACTTGTGAGCGAATGCAGTCTTGGCTCAGTTTCTCCATCACCTGCAGGTAGCCGCTGCCCCAACGCAGGCGCTGCCGGAAAAAAGCTCGATAGGTCGCCGGCGTCTGCTCCGTGCTGGGATAAGGAATATATTCCGGCCAGGCACCTGCTTCCACATAAGCGCGAATGCCAAGTTCCAGATCCTCAGTCAGGGTGTGCTGGTCAAAACCGCCGATTTCATCGAGCAGGCTGCTTGTCACAAACAGGTTGGTGCCGCCGACAAAAGGAAGCTGTCGCATTAGCGCAGGCAGGTTCCACTCATGTGAAACCGACTGGTAAATGGCGGCAACCTTATTCAGGGCGTACAACTGGAAAAAATTACGTACCTGGTAAACAGGCCCTTGCCAGAGGCGCACCTGACCTTTGCTTTCTAGGTAACGGTAAGCAACGTACAACAGCGCTTCTTTGTCCGGGCGGCTCTCGGCATCGTAAAATGCACAAATTTTAGTTTCACTGTTGCGAAACGGCAGAGCAAAATTTAATGCCCGCCCTTTTGTGGAGGGTACCGTTCTCCCCAAACGAAGGCCGTGCAGCTGACCATCAAAATCTTCAGGCACAATCAGGTGTCGAAGAAGCGGCAACCCTGCTTTTCCGGCCATCTCGGCCAGCTTCTGCTCTACGACCTGCTGCGTGCTCACACCTTCCTTGGCATGGAGCTCCTTTTCATCAGTGACAACGAGAATTTCCAGAAGTTCGGACGCATATTTCAATCTGACGAGATGCTCAATAGTGTTGCCGATAACTTCCGATTCATTGTAAGCGGGCACCAGTATAGTGAGTCGCGGCAAACCATGCTCTCCGTACAACTCCTTTAACTTCTCCACGGATAGCTGAGGCCTCTTGCGCCAATAGGTTCTCTTTGCCCACCAACCTAAAATCTGCAGGCGCACGAAAAGTAAGAGCGCCATGAAATAAACTATCACCGTTGCTATGTAAAGAGTTTGCCCTATTTCCAATGGCTGATTACCCCCTCTGTTTTTTTCTGTATTTTGACAAACATCTGCGCAAAACAAGTCTGCAGCAAACGCAGCAAACCTCCTTTTCTGTTTAATCTGCATACTCTGAAATGATATTCTTTGCCTGCCAAATTTTCCCTGCTGAAAAATATTATTTATTTTCCCAAAAATAACCGTCTTACTAAGAGCATGCCCTGTATTAGCATAATTTCTGCATCCTTAAAGTATTGAGGTCACACTTTTTTTTACGCAGCTTGTTATTGTCAGAAAACAGCTACAGAATCAGCTCATTATCCACTCTATCCCCCAATTTCAACCATACCCCTGGGACCGCATCTTGAACCCTGCGCGGCAGGACTAGCTTCAGCGTGTTCCGGTTTTTTTTGTAAAACTTCGTAAAAAAGTGGCAGCAGATCTTCTCCTGATTTAAGTGTAGGCAACAGGTCAACTTCTTCGGCGGAAAACAAGCACGGTCTCAGTTTACCGTCACTGGTAAGACGCAGTCGGTTACACTGCGAACAAAAATGCTGGCTCACAGGAGTAATAAAACCCAATCTGCCTATGGCCTGCTGATAACGGAAGTTTCGAGCCGGTCCGCTTAAATCTTCTTGCAGCCATGGTTCCATCGGCTCTACAGCCTCACACAACGCCATAATTTCTCGCGAAGACAGATAATGCTTTTGCCATAAATCATCCTGGCCCAACATAGGCATATACTCAATGAAGCGCACATGAACATCCCGGTCATGTGTCAGGCGAGCAAAACTTTGCACTTCGTGGTCATTGATACCTTTCATAACCACCATATTGATTTTTATCGGAGTTAGCCCTGCCGCAAAAGCAGCATCAATCCCATCAAGTGTTGCCTGAATCTTGCCTCCGCAGGTAATCTGCTCAAAGTTTCTCCCGTCTAGAGAATCCAAAGAAATGTTAACGCGCTTCAAGCCAGCTTCACGTAAAGGTTTGGCCAGCTCCGCCAACAATGTAGCGTTTGTTGTCAGACTCAAGTCCTCAATTTCTGGTATCTTGGCAATTTCCCGCACTATTTCTACAATGTCTTTGCGTACCAACGGTTCACCGCCGGTGAGACGAACTTTACGGATGCCGGCTTTCGCAGTTGCTGCCACTACTTGGACGATTTGTTGGCGGCTCAACTGTCCTCGAACACTGCGGGGCTTGCACAAATTCCCGGGGCGGCAGTAAAAACAACGTAAATTACAGCTGTCCACCACAGAAACGCGCAGATACTCGATCTTTCTGCCATGTGGGTCTAGCAATACTGCCATTATTTTTTCCTCCGATCAATGAGAAGCTAGGCTTTAAGCCCTAATTCTTCGAGCTTCCTATATAGCGTAGTGCGCCCAATGCCAAGCATTCTAGCAGCCGGGGCAATTTTACCTTCTGTTTTAGCGAGAGCCTGCAAAATAGCCTGCCTAGTCTGTTGTTCTAGGAGGGAATGCTGACCGACCATCAGCTTGTCTGCACTGTGCCTTAATTCTTCAGGCAAATCATCAGCCGTTAAAAAAGAACGCTCAGCCATAGCCACCATACTCTCGATGCAGTTTTCAAGCTCGCGGATATTACCGGGCCATTCGTACAGCATGAGATGGGTATACACCTCATCGGCAACACCCAGAGATGGCTTACCTGCTGCTTTGCAAACCTTTTGCACAAAGTAAGGCACCAGGTCATAGATATCTTCCATCCGCTGTCGTAACGGCGGTACTTCAACCGTTACCACTTTGAGACGGTAATAAAGGTCTAGGCGAAACTGCCCCTCATCAATCCGTGACGATAAATCCTGATTCGTGGCGGCGAGGACGCGAACATCCACCTTACGCGAGCGGTTATCTCCGATTCTCACCACTTCCCGCTCTTGCAACACTCGCAGTAGCGAAGCCTGCACATTGTGGGGCATATCACCAATCTCGTCTAAGAGAATTGTGCCCCCTTGCGCAATTTCAAACTTGCCCGGTTGCCCACCTTTTCTAGCTCCGGTGAATGCACCTTCTGTATGCCCAAATAGTTCGCTTTCGATGAGTGTGGCAGGAATTGCCGCACAGTTTAAGGCCACAAAAGGTCCATATGCACGGGGACTCATTTGATGAATATAGCGGGCAATAATTTCTTTGCCTGTGCCTGTTTCACCCTGTATTAAAACTGTGGAATTAGTTATAGCCGCTTTTTCAGCTCGCTTAAACACCTTTTGTGTCACATCACTGCTGCCAACCCATAACAATTGCTCACCTGATTCACGGGGAACAGTATTCAACAAGCCCAACACACCCATAGTATAGCCGCTGGCATCAGTGACCTTTGTCATGCGAGAGATAATACTATGCTCTTCTCTTAATTCTATATCGGAGGCATGGCCAGAAAACGACCACTGCTTGTTTCCAAATACATCTGCTGCTAGCCGACCTATAATATCACCACGTTTACGGCCAAGCAAACTGGCGCCGGCCTGGTTAATCTCAGTTACAATGCCATGGCTATTAATAGCGATAAACCCTTCACGCAGCAGCTCACCAGCCATCTCGATTCCCTGCCTGGCAAAGTGGAAACTCCGCAGCAACTCGGATAAATGAAGGTTTTGTTCGATCAGTTTAGCGCCCATGAGGACAACTTCCACAAGACGCTCTTCACCACTTCTGATTCCCGCTTCTCCGGAGATATCAATTACACCCACCACTTCACCGCGAGAGTCACAAATGGGGGCAGCCCAACAGTTGAGAAAATGATTTTCTAGCACATAGTGCTCCCAGCCCAATATTTTCAAGGGTGCTTTTTCCACTAGCACCGTGCCGATTGCGTTTGTCCCTTTAACTTCCTCACGCCAGTTTGCGCCAGGGGAGAGATGGACCTGTTGAGCCTTGCTCATAAAAGGAGGGTCCCCCAGCGTTTCAAGCACATACCCTTCATTATCACATAGCAGGACAATGTTATTTAGTCCTTCAAGAAACCGATATAGATATGGCAACACTGGCTTACCTGCCTGCACTAAATCCTCGTGAGCTTGACAACGCTGGAGTAGTCTTGGTGCCGGCAAAATCTCATTACTGCGAACACGCTGATAATCCACTTGCTTTTCCCTGCTACGTTGCCAAGACCGATATAGTAAAGGAGACATTTCCTGCGGCCTGGCTTCCCCGACGACAAAGCGCTGCCAAACACTGCTCATAGTTGTAACTCCTCCAGCTCCGTAAGTAGTAGATGCCCTGTCAAATTGGGCGGCCGCATTTTTGTGCGTCTACCCGCGAAAAGTGTGGACCCCTGGGTACGGCTTAGACAGAAAATCTGCCAGACTAAACATTTTAACCGCCTCCAACCGGCGGGAAAATAGCCAAGGTATCTCCGTCCTTAAGTGCATTGTCAACTTCAAGAGAAATCCCATTAATAAGAGTAAGCGCCAATTCCTCCTTGGGAATCTCCAGTGCTTCGGCCACTTGCAGGATAGTACTTCCCTCTGGATATTCGTGCACTTCAATTTTAAAGCGGTTGTTTCGTAGAGTAGCAAAAAGCTTCACAGTGATCTGCATTGGTATCACCTCTTAAAATATATTATCATACATCAAACCCACAAACAATCACCACAAATACTGGCTTAAACGCTTTCTGCTGTGAGAAAACAGGGCCTTCCTCACGGAAAGCCCCCTTAACATGTAGTGATTATAAACCAAGTGATTTTTTCTTGTCTGCAGTGGGTACACCAGTAGCATCCCAACCACGGACTTCATAATACTTGGGCAACAGTTGATCAAGAGGATGAACATGACCCTTGGTGGGGCCTGCTGGCATTGGCTCATCCAGAAGACGTTTGGGCAATGTGTCATCGGCTGCAGAGTAACCTTCAGCCATGTTGAAAAGACGCTCGACGTTGTATGCGCGGTCACCGGCGGCCAGCACATCTGCGGCTGTGTAGTCTACGCCTGTAGCTGCAGTCAATAAATTGGCATAGTCGTCGGCACCCAAAGCGAAGGAAGTGAAGAGACAGAGGCCGGAGCTGTCAATAGCAGCGGTGAGGTCCTGGAAAATCCTCACCCATTCTGCTTTCCCCTCTAAGGAGAAACGATCCAGCTTTTCGGGCATGCCCAGAATTTCCGGGGAAATCATGTAACCACGGACGTGGCAGCCACCACGGTTAGAGGTAGCATACTGCAGGCCGTGGCCCATCAGACCGCGGGGGTCATACGCTGGCAGCTCAAGCTTCTTAACAGCCATGGAAAGTTCTGGCGCGCCATAAGCTTCGGTGAGACGAGCGGAACCCATGGCCAGCTTCTTCCCAAAGCCATCAGTATCACCCATTCGCTTAACCCATTCTACTACAGCTTCAGCATTGCCCCATGCCAGTTCGGGACCGCCAGCCAACTCATCAGCCTTCACATATCCGCGCTGGTAAAGTTCCATGGCAGCAGCAATGGTAGCACCAGCAGAGATGGTATCTACGCCAATTTCGTTACAAGCATTGTTAGCTTTGATAATGGCTTTCAGATCGGAGACGCCGCAGTCGCTGCCGAAGGCCCAGATTGTTTCATATTCCGGACCACCACTGCCTACGCCATCAACTTCACAGTAGCGACCGCAAGCGATCGGACAACGGTAGCAAGGATCTTTTTTCTTCAGATACTTTTCAGCAAGAGTTTCCCCGGAGATTTCATCCGCATGCGGGAAGACACCTTCCTGGAAATTGTTAGTGGGTAAAATGCCGGCTTCGTTAATAATGTTAATAAGAACAGCGGTGCCATATGCAGGCAAACCTTGTCCGGTAACACCGTTTTCCTTAATTTTACCCATAGCAGCTTTAACATGCTCTTTAAACTTGTCGACATCTGCCGCTTCCACCTTGCCGGAACCGCGAACCACAACAGCTTTAAGGTTCTTAGATCCCATAACAGCGCCAACGCCAGAGCGACCGGCTGCACGCCAGCGATCGTTCATGATGCAAGCGATGCGGGAAAGCTGTTCGCCAGCGGTCCCAATGTTAGCAACACGGGCTTTGTGATCACCGACTTCTGACAGCAGCATGTCAGTGGTCTCGTTGGTGTTTTTGCCCCAAACATGGTCAGCGGCCTTAATTTCAACGTCACCATCTTTAATGTTGATGTAAACAGGTGTAGCGGCTTTGCCTTCTACGATCAGCATATCGTAGCCTGCGAACTTCAGTTCGGCGCCCCAGAAACCTCCGGAGTTGGAAGATGCGATAACATTGTTTAGCGGTGACTTGGTAACAACCATGTAACGACCGCCGGTGGGGGCAGAAGTACCGGTGAGGGGACCTGTGATAAAGAAAAGCTTATTCTCCTCGGACAGTGCATCAATACCCGCCGCAATTTCGTTGGTCAGCATTTTACCGCCTAGGCCTCTGCCACCAATGAATGATTTTGATAGTTCAGCAGATAATTCTTCAGCAGCGATGACCCCAGTGGTCAGGTTGACTCTCAGAACTTTACCTAAAACAGAACCCATTAAACTATTCCTCCTGTCTCTTGATGATTTTATTATACCTATATCTAATAACACAAGTAGTGTACCAGCTTTATCAATGTTATAAACTGAACTTGAGTTAAATAAATCCTGATGAGTCTTCTGACTCATCAGGATTGTAGGAACGGTGAATTACATAGCACTTTTGAACATATTGATAACATCCTCAAGTTTAGCAGTAACCGGGTTGGTAAAGCTACAAGCATCAACCATGGCGTTTTTAGCCATAACTTCGAAATCTTTTTCTTCAACGTTTAGTTGTGTTAAACCAGCGGGGATAGCGATGTCAGCGGAGAGTTGCTGAATAGCGGTAAGAGCTTTTTCAGCACCTTCACGTACGGACAAGTGGTCTACCTTTTCGCCCATAGCTTTAGCCATATCAACAAAACGCTGCGGGTTAGAAATAAGGTTAAAACGCTGTACATGGGGCAGCAGAATGGCGTTGCATACGCCGTGGGGCAGATCATAAAATCCGCCAAGCTGATGAGCCATAGCATGTACATAACCCAAACTAGCATTATTGAAGGCCATGCCAGCAAGAAGTTGGGCGTAGGTCATGGCGTCACGGGCTTCCATGTTGTCACCATAGGCAACTGCGCTTCGCAGATACTTAGAAATCAGCTCAATGGCTTTCAGAGCACAAGCATCGGTAACTGGCGTAGCAATAGTAGAAACATAAGCTTCAACAGCGTGTGTCAACGCATCCATGCCAGTGGCAGCAGTGAGGCCCCGGGGCATTTTTGCCATGATTTCGGGGTCGTTGATGGAAACCTGGGGAGTTACTCTCCAGTCAACAATGGCCATTTTAACTTTGGTGTCAGTGTTGGTGATAATACAAAAACGGGTTATTTCAGAAGCAGTACCGGAAGTAGTATTCACAGCAACCATGGGAGGCATGGGCTTTGAAGACTTATCGACCCCGGCGAAGTCACGAATGTTGCCGCCGTTACCAATGACAAGACCAATGCCTTTGGCGCAGTCATGAGAACTGCCGCCGCCGAGGGAAACGATTATGTCACACTTGTTTTCCTTATAAATCTTTTCACCGTCAGCCACATTGAGGTCAGTAGGGTTGGGGATAGCGCCGTCAAAGATAACTGACTTCACATCAGCTTCTTTCAGCAAGCCAGCAATCATGTCAGCTAACCCTAATTTACTGAGATCTTTGTCAGTAACAATCAGAGCCTTTTTAGCACCTAAAGTTCTTGCGCGATTTCCTACTTCCTTAACACAACCGGCACCCATCAAGTTCACTGTAGGCATAAAGAAACTGTAACTCATAAATAACTCCTCCTCATTTTTATATCTCTTTGTTGGGTCTGCCACAAGATTGCTTACAAAACAATGCCTTTCTTCCCACTACCCTCCTCTTCGAGGCAATCACTTTTCCGCCTTAGCATTGAATCCAAGCCCTTTTATCTTGTTAGTGTTGATACCTAGATAACTAGCAAGATCCATGCCAAATTCAGAATTGTTAGTAAATTAACTAGTGGGTAGTCTTTCAAGTAGTTTTGTTCGTTTTCACATCTTTATTTTTGATTTCTAGCCTACTTTTCGTCAACTAGTTGCCTTTCGTGGAAATTTACGAACAAACAGACTGATTAATCATAAAAAAGTGTCCCAATTTGGTGCATTCTATAATATCATCTTGTTCCATATTGGGGCAGTTAAGTATCAAGCTGGGCGTAATTAATAAAATTTTTAATATTCTAAATATTTAAGTATATTATAAACTGCCATACAGAAAATTAGGTTTTCATGTATACTAGACTTATATAGGGTTGGCGTTTGCAAACCAAACTTGCTTTGGCAATTTAATTATTAGGAGGAGATTTTGTGATTCCGCGGGAGCAATATACCACTGATAAACCGGTGTATGAGTTGAAAGAGAAACAATATAACCGTTTTCCGGTTTTTAAGCAGGCCTTTGTTACGGTGAGTGAAGAAGATACAGGCGAGCGGAGTTACATGGGTTTTCTAGCAAAAATGCAGGAAAACGCCGTAAAAAATATGATGTGCGATGTTTCAGGACGTACTATCGCCGATTATGCGCTTAACTTTGGCGCTAATACCATTAACCTGATTCTTGGTGAGTATGGTTTCCCCAACAGCCACTTTCTTAAATGGAGTCCGCTTTTTGTACCAGAGGTGCTAACACAAAGACCGGCTGAGACGGATCGAGAAAAACTGACGGGACTGGTGAAAAGCACCGCAGAACTTTACGGCGCCGATCTAGTGGGAGTTACCGGCCTTGATGAAAAGTGGGTTTATTCTCACGATTTGTTTAAGCCCTTTCTATTGGCAGACACAGATAAACCACAGGAAACAGAAGATGCTTTTGTCATTCCGAAGTCGATGAATACAGCGATTGTGCTGGCGGTAGCCATGAATACTGAGCTGATAGAAAAATCACCGAAAGTGGCCGGGGGTACAGCCGTAAACCTTGGTTATTCCCGGATGGGCATTCTGGCAGTTTCACTGGCGGAGTTTATCCGCTCCATGGGCTATCTAGCAATACCCTGCATGAATGACACCGCACTTAGTGTGCCACTAGCCATTGACGCTGGTCTCGGGGAATTGGGACGCCACGGACTTCTGATTACCCCGGAATTTGGCTCAAATGTGAGGCTATGCAAAGTATTGACCAATATGCCATTGCTTCATGATCAACCGATCGATATGGGCATAACGGAGTTTTGTGCGCAGTGCCTGCTTTGTGCGCAGCATTGTCCTGCTAATGCTATTACAAGTGGGAAAGCTTCTTTTGAAGGCGTTTGTCAAAACAACAATCCGGGCATAAGGAAATGGCATGTTAAGTCATCCGATTGTCTGCATTTTTGGCAGCAAAACGGGGTCGACTGCGCAAATTGCATTGCGGTCTGTCCGTTTACTTACGGCTTTCACTGGTCACAATGCGTTGAATGTGTACGCTGCGACACAACCTATGGTTGTTCCTTGCATCTTGCCACCCACTTGCGTGAAAAATATGGGTTCATTAAAGAAGCTCGCTGGTGGGAGCGCTCCGTACAAACACCGCTGCCACGCAAGGGTCTCTAATAAGGCTGGACAGCTGTCTTATTTTTTTACCTTTTCTGGCATACTAACAAGAAGTATGCTGTAACTGCGAACATTTGGGTTGACTCGCCGCTTATGCTAACTGGTTATGATTAAGTTGTCATATTGCGTTTTGGCGAAAAGAGGAGAACCGGAGGCCTGATAACTTGCCCGCTAGAGACAAAGTCGCGCGCTATGAACGCGACCCCTTCTTAAAGGAATCATACGCCATTGACCGTAGCTCCGGCAGAATAATCATCGAGGTCTTGCTGGAAAAGCAGATCTATCTGTTTAATGAGTGGGATAACGCTTCCTACAACCGCAAAGACCTTGACCCGGATCTCATTTACTTTCTTGAGGAGTGTTTTGATGAGATCCCCTATGAGTATGAAGTGCAACTAAACATCGCCATTAACGAGAAAGAGCGCGACCCTGCGCGCGAAGCAGCGATAGCCGAGGGCATTAAGTCTCAGTTCCGACATTACCAGCGCGCGAGCAAACGAAAACTCAAGGAGCTGTATCGCCGTGCCGCCTTTTATGTTTTAGTCTCCGCAGGGTTTCTGCTTATCGCAGGGTTGCTCGAGGGTCGCCTCATCGCAAGACCCGTCTCTGCGGCGCTGCTGCAGGGACTCTATGTGGGCGGGTGGGTGTTCTTGTGGGAAGCCATCTCAGAGGTCTCATTTAGTCGCGGCAGAGCGGCTTTGACCCACAAGATGCGCGCATACGAACGCTTTCTGCGCGCCCCGGTCGTGTTTGCCGATGTAGGACAAAAAAAGCCAGTAGAACAGACAGCAGTCATTCAAAGATAATTGCCCCAAACGATCCTAAGCCACGGGGACGGTTCCCGTGGCTTTGCGCATAATCTCTACAGGCGGCTCTACACCCGTAAATAAACGGAATGCCCGGACTCCTTGATGGAGCAGCATCCCCAGGCCGTCCAAGCCCGGGCTTTTCAATTCGTCTGCATAAACGAGAAAATCTGATAACATTTTCCCATAACGTAAATCATAAAACAAGGCGCCGGCAGCAGCAGACAAATCCAGCAACCACCCGCCGTCATCTCGCCTGAAAGGGACCGCTAAAGCATTTATAACTAACTGGGCGCCTGCTAAAGCATCTGCCGGAACGGCTGAAAGCGTAAAAATTCTAAAGTTTTGCGCTCCTAACGCTTCCGCTATTTGCTGCGCTTTACCCATTGTCCTGTTGATCAGGACAATTTGTGAAATCCCGTGCTCCTGCAAAGCGGCGGCAATGGCTCGGGCCGAACCGCCAGCGCCTAGAACTACCGCTTTTTTCCCATTAGGTTCAAAGCCATATTCCTGCAATGAATCAATAAAACCCTCGCCGTCTGTGTTGTAGCCGGTAAGGGTGCCGCTATTATTGACGATGGTGTTGACGGCGCCGCAGCGCTTGGCTGAGCGATCCAGAAAATCAAGCTCAGGGATTACAGCTTCTTTATGGGGTACGGTGACGTTTATCCCGCTAAAGCCCAAGGAGCGGACGGCAGAAATTGCGGCGGCAAGATTAGCGGCAGGGACATGGAAAGGCAAATAGAGATAATTTAGCGCTAGGGCCTGATAAGCAGCATTATGCATCGCCGGAGAGAGGGAATGGGTAATGGGGTCACCTATCAGACCTACTACTTTAGTCTGACCGTCGATTTGCATGGAAAGCACTCCTTCGCCTACTGTAACGCTCTCTTTACATTTTGCTGACAAAAAGCAAATTGCCGTTTGAAATGGCAGTCAGCAAAGCTAACAGCAAGACTATGACGACTGCTGCTCCGCTAAAAACTCCCACAGCATAGAGTTTAGTATTAAAAATAGCCAAACTGATACCAATCAGCAAAATTACAGCCGCAAAAAGGGGGTTCAAAAAGGGGCTGGGCAAAACAATGAGAGATGACATCAGCACCACGACCAGGCAAGCGACTCTCACTGCCAGCTCGCCAACCTGCACGCTCCTCCCACCGCCAAAACGTTCCAGCTTTTGGATAAGAGGGACTCCCTTAGCAGCCAGACTCCTCATAAGCTGAGGAGAAAGATGACGGCGCCGCAGAAATGCAGGACACCAAGGGACTCGTATGCCCAACAAGCGCTGAAAAGACCAAACAAATAAAAGGATGCCCATTGGGCTGCCTACGCCGGGCGGCAGAGGCACCAAAAGGGGCAAAGAAAGCAAAGCCAACAGGAAACCGATCCCCTGCCTGTCAATTTTCTCCAGCAACTCCCCAAGCGTTACCCCATGCTCTGCATGACTGCAAACAATCTCTGTAATTCTCTGAGAAAGCTTCTCCAAACAGCTTACCTCCAAAAGCTATTTTGCCGGCTAATATAGCTGGACTTAACGCCTCCTGTTACCGCAAAAAAATCAATCTGCCCATGAAACTAACTATCAAGCCATGCAGGTGTCAAGCTGCCTGCATCGAGCAGGTCAGCCAGTTTATCATTAAGTTCCTTATGCAATTTTTCATACACTAGCTTCTTTTCAGCCGTAGTCATCTCTTTAATCAACTCTACAGCCTCCTGTGGCTTGTCTTTCATTTGTCTGCACACCTTCCTGCAGCCCTTAAAGTTATTTCTAAGTTTACAGCATATTACGAAGAAAGATTTTTTCCACCACGCGCATAAATTTTGTGCCAATAATTTCTTGCTTACTCATCGGTTTAACCAAAATGGTATACATGCCGCAACGATTGCCGCCCAAAATATCAGTAAAGAGTTGATCGCCGACAACTGCTATTTCGGCAGGTTGAAGGCTGAAATGAGAAGCTATTAGGCGAAACGGGCTACGGCGAGGCTTAAAAGCACCAGAAAGGGCAATAACCCCCAATTTGGAGGAAACGTCATCCACCCGGGAGTAAGTGTTATTGGAAACAATAGCAACCCTCAGACCGAAGCTTCTCGCTTTGCCTACCCATTGTAACTGCTCGTCTTTTACTTCCGAAGAGCGCCAAGGGACCAAGGTGTTGTCCAGATCAGCAATGATAGCTTTAATGCCTTGCTCTTTAAGAAAATCAAGTTTTATGTCATAGATGGAATCAACAATTTTATCTGGCCTTAAGATTTTCAGGGCGCTCACCTCTTCTCTATAGCAAACTGAATTCCGGTCTGTACTGCTTAATTATACCATACTACGCGCACAACTAAAAGATGCTGGAAAACCGTCAGCAAAGAAAAGGTTGCCATGCTGAGTTTACCATACATGCATGCAAGCAGGCAATTTAATCAAGAATACGGGTATATAGCTCAAGCACTTCCGATAGCGGGCGGCCTTGCCCAAGAAAAGTGTTACCGTGCCAAATTTCAAAGTGCAGATGGGGCTCGTCACTTGCATTTTTAGTTTCCCCGACAATATTGGCGCGCATACCGGTATTGCCAACTTGAGCCAGAGCCTGTCCACCTGCTACTCTGATGCCGGCAGTTATTTCAGGGTTTATGGAGGCCAAGTGGCAGTAGCGTGTTACCACCCCGTCGTCGTGGCGGATCCAGACTTGCATGCCACGAAATTTGTCTAACAGTTCCGGCGGAGTCGTCGGAGCCGCGGCTGAAAGACGAATCGCCTCCTCGTATTCAGCCAGCGTCATCTCTTGGAAGTTGTGGTCTGCACGAATGACTGTGCCATCAGCGGCGGCCAACACAATCGTGCCCCCGCTGATACCGTAATAATCCACGCCCTCATGAATGCCGTTTCTGTAGCGGCGTGGAGCGTTTGGAAGCTGGCCGGGGACAGTAGTTACTTTACGGCCTGCAATGGGGGAGGACATGTAGGATAATCTGTAGACCAGCTCGTCCACCAAGTCTGTTTGGAAGTTTATTTGCGCGGTTGGAACGGGGTTTAGTGGCTGAACCGGCAGGCCGCTTGCCGGTTCAGCAATAGGCTTTTCTTCCGCCATATCCACTCTTTCCTGCTCCTGTGTTTGCGGCGCATCCGCCAGCTTGACCGGCTCTGCCAGAGTTTCTTCTGCAGGGTTACAGGCCGATGCAAAAAGAAGCAGCATAATCAGCAGCAAAAAAAGCAATCTACTTTTCATCTTTATCCTCCTCTAAGCTTTGCTCTTGCAGACTTAGAAAGGATTCGACATATATCTGCTTATTTCCTTTTTATGAAAATTTCAAGAATTTCGCTGTCGGCATACACAAACAAGCACAGGCAGATTATCATTACTACTGCCTATACTTGTTTGTCTTAAAGCGGGGCGTCTTATTCTTCTATCAACAGTTGGCGGCCTTGGCGCTTGTCCGCTTCTTGTTTAGGCACAACAAGCTCCAATACTCCATCCTTAAATTTAGCAACGGCTTTTTCCGGATCACTGTTTGGCAGGGCGATCGTTCGCATAAAAGAGCCACTTTTTCGCTCGCGCAATAAATAGCGGGCTTGACAAAGATCTAAAGGAAAGCAAAAGCGCATAGCGGGCACTGTCTGTTCACCTTAATGATTAACGGAACCCACACTGGGTCCATTTTTGGGAAATTCTAATTTACACCACGATATATGTTCTTCTGGTGTAGTCAAGGAACAATTAACCGGGATAAGCCAATTGCTGGTGCGACCAACAGAGATGAAAAGGATTGCCGCAAAACAGAATGGCAAAGTTAAAACCGGCATGCCCCAAGGAGCCATAAAGGTTACCATAGCCCCTGCAAGCAACTGTGAACATATGGTGGCAAAAACAGCATATAGCGCTGTTTTTACATTTAGGATAAAAAAAATTCCACCGATGGCTATCGCTGTAATATATGCGTTGTACCCCCAAAGCCCCGCATAAATCGCATTTTGATCAACACCTAGCAGAATACCGGTGATCATGCCTATTGCAGAACCTACAACTGCCCAGAAAGCCATAATGCGTGAAGTAACAAACAAACCGGCAAAAACAAGTATTCCGCTAATAATGCTGTCAGCAAAGACAAGTTGGCCTATTCCGCGAAATACGGCGTTGACAATGAAATCGCTACCCAAAAAGGTCACGGTATCAACTGCGTCTACGGCAATAGGAAGTGCTGGATTAATAAGTGGCCCAACCGTAGCATGGCCATAACTCAGTGCCCCAAAGAGAAAAATTAGTGTCGTTATATTAAAGGGCAACGTAAAGGCTCCCAAGCCAAACGGTTCCATAATTCTCACCATAGCCTTCATAATTATCGTACTGAAAGCGCTAAAGACAATGATATACATCAATTGATTCATTTCTGTTCCTGCCATAAAAATTGGTGTGGCGGCGCCAACCAGAAAGCCATTGAAACCAAACAGACCAATCCGTATTTGTCCACGGTCAAAACCCATTAAATGTGCAGTCGCCGTGGCAACAACAACGCCTACAGTCGAGGCAACACCAAGCCAAAAGTCTGCGACATACATAGCGACCAATACAAAGAAGCCGGTAACCGGGTTATTTGCGATAAAAACTTCTGCAATGCCGCGCAGGCAGGAATCAATAAATGATATAAAGGGAATATTGTCCACCTTTTTGCTCATTTCTTCCATGGTTCCGTCAAGTTTTCCAAACATTAGGTTTCCCTCCTATTTAGAATTTCGTGGCAATTTTCGGAACCCCGTGAATTAATGTCCCCACTTTTGCCTTCAATCAACCGATAAACGGCACAAAAACATGAAAGAGGGAAACTTAACACGCCTCATATACAAGCTTCCCTCTTCTGCAAGAGCAAGAAAAAGACACCTCATTAAAACATTTTCTGGCTAACAGTCATTACGCCGGATCTTCAGCTGAGTCACTCAGAAAAAGACGGCCTCATGTTTTAAAACTACATCCTATAGCAGTTAGCAATTATTTTTAGAAAAGGAAATACCGCTGAGTCATGCAAAGCTCTTTTGCCGGCTCACATGTGATCAGTTTGCCATCTACGTGCACTTCATAGGTTTCGGGATCAATCCTTATCCTTGGAGTTGCAGTATTGAGCTTCATGTCTTTTTTGCCAATATTACGGCAACCAATTACCGGCAAAAGTGTTCTATTAAGGCCATACTTTTCGGCGATACCTGCTTCATAAGCCGCTTGCGATACAAAAATGAAACCAGACTTTACTGCTGCCATGCCGAATGCACCATACATCGGGCGGGAATAGACAGGCTGTGGAGTTGGGATAGAGGCATTAGGATCACCCATTTGTGCCCTAACAATCAACCCGTTCTTCATAACTATATCTGGCTTAATACCGAAAAACGCCGGTCGCCATAGCACAAGGTCGGCAATTTTGCCAACTTCGACAGAACCAACATACTGTGAAATGCCGTGGGCAATTGCAGGATTAATAGTTACTTTAGCAACATACCGCTTACAGCGGAAGTTGTCGTTGTCACCGGTTTCTTCTGGAAGAGCACCACGTTGTTTCTTCATTTTGTCGGCAGTCTGAAAAGTACGGCACCATACTTCACCAATACGCCCCATAGCTTGAGAGTCGGATCCAATCATGCTTATTACGCCCAAATCATGGAAAACGTCCTCAGCAGCGATAGTTTCTGGACGAATGCGGGAACCGGCAAAAGCAACATCTTCGGGGATTCTGCTGTCTAAATGATGGCAAACCATCAACATATCAAGATGTTCATCTACCGTATTGATAGTGTAAGGACGAGTTGGATTAGTTGAAGAAGGCAAACAGTTTGGTTCACCTGCTACGCGCATAATGTCAGGAGCGTGTCCACCACCAGCTCCCTCGGTATGGAAAGTGTGAATTGTGCGACCCTTAAAAGAAGCAATAGTATCCTCAACGTAGCCTGATTCGTTTAAGGTGTCTGTATGAATAAGCACCTGAACATCCATTGCATCGGCGACATTAAGACAAGTGTCAATTGCCTGAGGTGTCGTACCCCAGTCCTCATGCAATTTCATAGCGCAAGCCCCGGCTTTAATTTGCTCTAATAAGGGAGCATTAAATGAGGCATTGCCCTTAGCGAAGAAACCAAAATTCATGGGAGCGTTATCCATAGACTGCATCATGCGCATGATATTCCATGCACCGGGAGTGCATGTAGTTGCAAGAGTGCCACTATTTGGTCCGGTCCCCCCACCAAGTAAAGTTGTCAGACCACCGTCCAAACCATGATCAATATACTGTGGACAGATGAAGTGAACGTGGACATCTATACCGCCGGCGGTCAGAATCCTGCCTTCCCCAGAGAGAGCTTCAGTAGTAGGTCCAACAACCATGTTAGGATCAACTCCGGCCATAAGGTCAGGGTTGCCAGCTTTGCCAATACCGACAATTTTACCGTCTCTGATACCCACGTCTGCTTTTACAATACCCCAGTAATCAAGAATCAAAGCATTGGTGATAACAAGATCCAAAGCTCCCTCAGCACGTGTTGCTCGAGCCGATTGCCCCATGGCATTTCGCAGAGTTTTGCCGCCACCAAACTTTGCCTCATCACCATAGGTACAGTAATCTTTCTCTACTTCAATAAAGAGATCCGAGTCTGCCAAACGCACTTTGTCACCGGTGGTAGGACCGTACATACTGGCATAAACTTCACGCGGAATTTTTAAGGTCATGACTACTTAACCCCCTTAAAGCCCCATGTTTTAGCGCGGGCTAAAGCTTCTTCTTTTAAGCGACCATCGTTGCTGATGCTCCCTTGAGCAATATCATTCAAGCCATAACCCACTTTGTTGCCATCAACTTCGACAATTTCTACTTGCTTTTGCTCGCCTGGTTCAAAACGAACTGCCGTTCCGGCAGGAATGTTTAAGCGCATGCCCCAAGCTGCAGCACGGTCAAAATCAAGTGCTCTGTTCGTTTCAAAGAAATGGTAATGAGACCCTACCTGAATAGGGCGATCACCTGTATTTGATACAAGCAATTTTGCGGTTCTGCGACCAATGTTGGCGTTAATGTCGCCACTCTTTAAAATGTATTCTCCAGGGATCATACAGTTACCCTCCTTTATTATTAAATTATCAAGCAAAACCTTAAAAATCGTCTATTGGATTGGAGTATGAACAGTTACTAGCTTAGTGCCGTCAGGAAAAGTACATTCCACCTGAACTTCCTGAATCATTTCTGGTATGCCAGGCATTACATCTTCCTTTTTCAAAATTTTTGTTCCTTCCTGCATTAACTGAGCAACAGACTTGCCTTCGCGGGCCCCTTCCCAAATAGCAGCGGAAATAATCGCTATAGCTTCCGGATAATTCAACTTAAGCCCTCTTTTCTTCCGATCGAGAGCCACTTGAGCAGCCGTCCATGCCAGCAGCCTATCAATTTCTCTAGGCGACAGATTCATTTTTTATTCCCTCCTTACATTTGGAATCAAATTTGCACCACTCCCCGAAAACAACCCATCCGAGGCAATTTAAAGATTTAGCCAGGCATCAGCTCCTTTCCTTAGGTTTGTAAAGCTGATATTGTCTTAGCAATGTTAGAGTGCTTGTACCAAAAATTTTGAAGTAAAGCGCAAAAAAACTAGTACTGCCGAATATTTGGCTTAGGCAAGCCAATCAGTTTGCTGCGAACTTCATCCCAAACAATACCGATAGCCTCTTCTAAATCCATACTTCGATTGCCAAGCATGCGAACAATAACACCCTTTTTATTGGAAATAACGGTGACGCCGGCAATGATCGAAGGGTATTCCGTTAATTTCTCATGAATCTTTATAACAAGGTCTTGGTTGATACTATCACTATCGCTAAACACAAAAACACTTCCTTGGTGCGTAAACCCTTCATAAAAACCAAGCCTGCTAACATCCATAGACTGTGGCGTAATTTGCCAGTTATCCCACAAAATTAACCGGCCTTCCCAATACGCCTTTACTACTGACTGATAAGATGCATACTTAAAGAGTTCCTCACGAGCACATCTCCCCGGAGCGATAATTTCTGTAAAAATCGCCTTGCTTCCCTTGCTTAGCTCAATTGTCATTTCACTCTTAAAATTTGACTCAGCAAAAGGTATGGTAGAGTTGCTAATGTATTCTAATTCACTGTTTTCCGCCAGTCGAAAATTAGCAACTTGCATAGACCTGCCATAAGGTGTCTTATATACTTTTGTGCTGGACTGTGACGTAATTAATACTTTACTGCCTGCCCCAAGAATATAACTCTGATAAAGGTTATCGCCTCTGAATATCCCACCACCAATTGCGATTTGCGTGAGACGTACCCGCCCAGTACCTTTTTCTAAATAAAAAGGCTTACAAATCTTCAGCGTGTTTTTATGAAAACGGTCAGCGATAATCGTTTTGCCATCCTTAACCTCAAAGCGTAATTTTAGCTCACCATGCTGTCCTTGACTGGCACGAAAATTTTCTTCGATTTGCCTGCTTGATTTTTTTGGTTTCTGTGACATCATTTTAAATCCTCAAACAAAGCATGTTTTTTTATCCACATGATTACATCATCCAGTCCTTCGCCTTTAACTAGACTGGTAAAAATATAAGGTTTTTCACCACGCATTCTCTTGGTATCACGATCCATAACTTCCAAGCTGGCATTCACATATGGAGCAAGGTCTGTTTTATTAATGACCAACAAATCTGAGCCGCAGATGGCTGGGCCACCTTTGCGAGGAATTTTCTCGCCTTCAGCTACATCAATGACAAAGATAAACACTTCAACAAGATCCGGACTAAATGTTGAAGAAAGGTTATCACCACCGCTCTCAATAAAGAGTATCTCGATATCAGGTATTTTCTGCGTCATTTCATAAACAGCTTCTAGGTTCATTGACGCATCCTCACGAATCGCGGTATGAGGGCAACCACCGGTCTGCACCCCCATGATTCTTTCAGGGGGAAGAACGCCTGTTTCAGTTAATATCCTAGCATCTTCTTTTGTATAAACATCATTTGTAATAGCAGCAATATTGTATTCGGGATACATCTTGCGACAAAGGTGTTCGATTAAAGCTGTTTTCCCTGAACCAACTGGTCCTCCGATACCGATGCGAATCATTTTAACATCTCCTTAACATTTTATTCCCTTGAGCCTTTTCAAGAGGCAAACAAGCGTGAGTATAGTTGTTCATGTTGCATAGCTCTAATTTCAAGCCCAGGTGAAACAGCTCCAAGGTCATCAATTGTTAGTTCTTTACTCATCGCCGCAGCAAGCGCCACGAAACCGCCTACCCTCAAGTTCTGCAAAACATTTTGCCCTGTCGTTTGCCCCAAAGGAACAGCCCTAATTGCGTTATTCACCATTCCACTAGCAGTACTGTACATAAACGCAAGTACAGTCAAATCCTCTCCCCAGTCGAATCCGTGTCCCAAAATGGCAAAAGCCAGAGCTTTATGCCCCTGCACTTTTCCTTCTTTGACAAGACTAATAAAAGAGTCTAGCACGGGAGTAGTTAACAAAAGCTTAATCGTGTTTAGGAGTTGTCGGCCAATTTTTACACTTGCCTCACGCGGCTCACGCGCTAGCTTCTGAGCTTCTAAAATCTCATCCAACTTTACGAGAATATCGATCTCGCCATTTGCAATGGCACGATAAGCCAGCCGTATTGCCAGCCCATCCGAACGCGCCGCAGATCTTGTGAGGTAAGTCGATAAAAACTCGGTCAATGATGCTTCATCTCTTACTAATCCAAGCTGAATATAAGTTTCTAAACCGTATGACTGTGTATATCCGCCGGTCGGGAAGAAACTGTCACAAACCTGCCAGAGGCTTAACAGTTTATCTTCAGTGATGGTGATGGGCGCTGCTGGTGTGAATTGCACAACTCAATCTCCTTTCCTCTATAGTTACAGAAAAACCTAGTTTAACTAAAAATTCTTCCAAAATATGATCATAAGGAGTGACAATTTGTCCATCTTGATAAAAAAGATTAGCATGGCGATTGCCCAAGTGATAACATAGTATGGCCATTTCTTGCATGCTCCTGGGGTTGAGTACTAAGGACCTTGTGGGGAGTAATTCAATGACAATTATTGTTTCTTTACCTGCATACAATACGTCTTCGTGCTGAAGGGGAGCGTCTAACGAAATGCCGACTTCTCGACCTTCACTTGTAGTTTTGCGCAGGATTCTTTTGGCCATTTCCTCCCAGGTTAAGCGCACATACTCTATTTTTTTACCTTGAACGTCGAAATCTTGGATTTTTCCCAAAACACATTTCAGAATCAATTTTTCACCTCTTTCCTAAAATAAATAATGTTGTTTAAAGTTCTGCCTGTTATCTAAGATTTTTGCAAAGAAATATAGAGAACTTTCAGAAAATTTTTCCTTTTCGCTTAATTATATAAAATCGCAAGCCAAATTACCTTAAAATTAGATTAATTTTTCAGAAAATGAAAAAGCAAACCGGCTACCACACAATATTTCTCTACAAGTTCTGCCGATGCTGTTTAAACTCCGCAGCAATTTTTGCGATAACCTTTTTTTCTATACGGGAAACGTATGAACGTGAGATGCCAAGATTTTTGGCAATCTCCTTTTGGGTTTGACGGCGGCCCAAAGGAAGCCCAAAGCGCATAGCAAGCACTGTCCGTTCGCGTTTTTTCAGTCCAAGAATAATGTCGTATAGTTTGCCTTCAAGCATTTTTCTGTTTACCTCTTCCAAGACTTCTTCCGGTCCGGTACCAAGGATTTCAAGCAGAGTAATCTCATTGCCCTCTTTATCTGTTCCGATGGGATCATACAGCAAAACTTCAACTTTCCGTTTTGTAATTACACGAATATGCATAAGAATCTCATTTTCAATACAACGAGCGGCATAAGTAGCAAGTCGTGTGCCTTTATTGCCCTTGTAGGAGTCGATAGCTTTAATCAAGCCTATTGTGCCGATGGAAATCAAATCTTCCTGCTCTTCGCCGGTGTTTTCAAACTTTTTAAGCACATGAGCCACCAACCGCAGATTTCGCTCGATTAAAACGCTGCGTGCGCCAGAATCACCCAGGGCCATCAGTTCTAAATACTCTTCCTCTTCTTTTGCTTTTAGAGGTTGAGGAAACGAATTGTTTTTAAGGTATGAAACCAGCAGCACGATTTCTTTGGCAACAGCAGCCACACCAAAAATAAAAGGCAGCAAAAAATAGCCCTCCCCCGCTCAAACTAATTTGCCGACTTTTATATCATATGCAATTACTGCTCATTTTTTGTCTAACAGTTGCCGGAAAACTACAGAAAATCAATCTTCCGCCTGCATGACAATTTGCTCCATCACACTGCGAAAGATAGCGGCTGCTGAACCGTCTCGACTATCTTCCAAAAAAACTGTGACGGCAAGCTGTTTACCTTTGATTTCGGCAATCCCGGCAAACCAGGAGTGGCTGATATCTCGTTTGGCCGTTTCAGCTGTGCCGGTCTTGCCTATTGCGGCATAATATGGGCTTTGGGCGGACTGACCAGTGCCAGACTCTACCACGGCGGCTAACATACTTCTCAGGCGCCTTGCCGCAGCAGGTTGCATTACTCTGCTGCCAGTATAAGCCGGATAACGGCGGACCCTCCTGCCTTGATTATTAATAATTTCAGATACAAGCCGCGGATAGACATCCAGCCCGTTATTCGCGATAATCGCCATCATCCGCGCTAGCTGCAGCGGAGTAGCCAACACTTGGCCCTGACCGATTGAAAAATGAGCCAGATTTCCCAAAAATGGCAGATCTGCTACTGCAGGAATGTTTCCCGCTCTTTCTTCTAATTGAATGCCTGTGCGAGAACCCAGCTTAAAGCGCTCGGCTGCGGCTGTTACCGCTTGGCGTCCTAAATTCTGACCTAACCAGATAAAATAACTGTTACAGGAAAGAGCTAAAGCCTCATGCAAATCTACTTCGCCGTGTGCTTCACCCCCAAAACAAGAAATTAGCACATCCCCTACCTCAATAGAACCTGTGCAAACATAATTCTCTTCTTTTCCGGCAAATCCAGATTCCAGGGCTGCTGCAGCTAGCACCACTTTAAAAACAGAGCCGGGCGGATATTGTTGAATTGCTTTGTTCACAAATGGAGCTCGCGGATCATTTTGCAGTTCACGCATCCGCTGACTGCTGACACCGCTATACATTTCCCAAGAATTTAGCTGCGGGTATGACGCCATGGCTAAAATATCGCCTGTTTCTACCTCCATCACTACAACCGCAGCGCTTTTCCCTTCCCTTGTTAAGGTCTGCTCCACCACCATCTGTTTTTGACTGTCGATGGTGGTAATAATACTGTATGGCCTTGCTTGGTCAACACTCCTTAAGTCGCGGTATCCCAAGCCGGGAATCAGGTTCCCGCGGGCATCTACAAAAGCAGCCAGCGAAAAAGGTCGGCCGGCAGAAAGTTCCTCGCTAAATGATTTTTCCAAACCGGTAGGACCGCTTGCCCCACTTCTCTGGATATATCCGGTAACATGAGACGCTAACGCATTTCTACCGTAGCGGACTTTGGAGAAGGTCGAAATTACTCCTTCTCGAGGCGAGTTGCGCAGTTCGGCAGGCAGTCTTCCATTGTCCGGCAAAGCATAAACCTGCCCTAGTCTGCTGCCTCCGAGATGCCTTCGTAAAATCTCGTTTGTTTCTTCATCCGCTAAGGAGGGAAAAACGACATGAACCGGCACCCAATGTGTATCAAGCAACGATTTTCCGTTTCTGTCCAGAATCTGTCCTCGCCCGGTAGGATAATAATCATAACGCAGCGAACGCTGCGCCACGCTCTCCCAAGCGTAGTTATCTCCCGTCACTATTTGCAAGAAGAAAACACGGCCGATTAGTATGACAGCAAAAAGGAAAAAGAGACTGAAAGTAATCAAAATTCTTTTCTGCCGCTGAACTCTGTGCATAAAAACACCCCGCTGGCTTTACTAACAATCTAGTCTGCCTTGCGGGGCTTTTTTTATACCTTAATCTCACGTCTTAGCAGTGAATATTCAGCAACAGGGAACGGCATAGCGAGCGAGACTAGCTCCTGGACTCGGATTGCTTCCTGAATTGGTTCCCCTAAAGAGTTTTTTAAGCTGGCAACTCTGAACTCCCTCGGCTCAGTTGCAGGTCCAAATACGCTCAAGAATTCGTTTTCTGCAAAACGATTGCGCATTTCCACCACTGCCCGTTTTTTTTGACTGTCATATGCTCGGACAACACCGACAAATTCATGGCTGGCCAACTGCTGTGTACTGCTAAACTCTTGTCCATCCTCTCCGGGGTTGCCTAGCAGAAAACCGCTGGAATAGGGTCGGTGGCTAATCTTATGCAGCTCTTCGTGCCACAGGCGGTTTTCAATAAAATTTTGCGTGTCGGCAAAAAAGGCATCGAGTGCCTGCCGATAAACTCGCGTGACAGTGGCCACGTAATAAGCACTTTTCATCCGCCCCTCAATTTTAAAGCTGTTTACGCCTGCCTTGACCAAATCCGGCAGATACGCTAGCAGACAAAGGTCGCGGGCATTAAGAATATGAATGCCGCGATCATCTTCAAACACAGGCAGATATTTGCCGGGATGCTTTTCTTCCATCAGGCTATACTTCCAGCGGCAAGCCTGAGCACACTCGCCGCGGTTAGCGCTGCGGCCGGTTAGGTGATGACTGAGATAACAACGTCCGGAATACGCCCAACACATGGCACCATGGACGAACACTTCCAGTTCTAATTCAGTACGGCTGCGAATCTCGGCAATTTCCGCCAGTGTTACTTCCCGTGCCAGCACAACCCGTTTTGCCCCGATTTCTTGCCAAAAAAGTGCGCTTCGCCAATTAGTCGTATTCGCTTGAGTGCTGATATGGATAGGAATCTCAGGAACAATTTCCCTGGCCAGAGCAAAAACGCCCGGATCGGCAATAATCAGGGCGTCTACGCCGAGCCGAGCCAATCTTTGCATATATGCAGTCAGCCGCTGGATATCATCATTATTGGCGAAAATGTTTAAAGTAACGTACACCTTGGCGCCGTGTCGATGGGCAAACGCTAAACCTTCCAGCATTTCCTCTTCAGTAAAATTGCCGGCAAAGGCGCGCATGCCAAAATGCCTTCCTGCCAGATAAACAGCATCAGCACCGTAAAGCACTGCCATCTTCAGTTTTTCCAAATCTCCTGCCGGCGCCAGGATTTCAGGCTTTTTCATTAAGTTCCCTCTGTCAGCGATTTCTGCGGGCTCTGCGAATATTCGCTTGATGCTCAGCGTAGTTCCTGCCAAAATAATGGGTTCCGCTGCCATCCTCTTTGAGCACATAGAATAGGTAATCAACTTCAGCCGGGTATAAAACAGCCATAATCGACCTTTTGCCCGGTGCTGCTATCGGTCCCGGCGGCAAACCAAGATGCCTATACGTGTTAAACGGGGAATCCACTTCCAGATCGGCATAATACAATTTATCGCGATGTTCTCCCAAAGCATAAATCACAGAAGCACAAATCTGCAAAGGCATACCTTTAGCCAGGCGATTATGGATTACCGCTGCTACCAGAGGGGCTTCCTCGGGAGACTGCACTTCACGCTCCACAAGTGAAGCTAGTGTCATCAGCTGATGGATATCCAAACCCAACTCCCCAGCCCGCGACCTCATTGCGGGTGTTAACACTTCTTCCACTCGTGATTGCATTCGTGTTAAAATTTCCTGCGGTGTCACAGTTTCAGGAAATTCGTAAGTGTCAGGAAAAAGGTAACCTTCCAAAGCGTAGCGCTGTCCTGCTTCTATACGCCCAAACGCCGGAACAGTCTCTCTTGCCAGAAGCATAAATTCTTCAAAATTTACGAGGCCTTCTTGAGCCAAACGCTGGGCTATCTGCTCAAGCACAAAACCTTCGGGAATAGTCACAGTCACCGTCGGCCGGTAAACATTTCCGGCAGAGAGCTCTTGCAAGAGCTGGTCCATAGTCATGCCATAAGTGAGTTTATAGTCACCTGCTTGTAGCTGTTGATCCAAGCCGTGATATTTAGCATAGAAACGAAAAACCAACGCATGACGAACCAGTCCTTTTTCCGTTAAAATGTTTGCGATATGCGCAGACGAAGAACCGGCCGGAATTGAAACAGAAACAGCTTTTTGAGCCATGGCAGGCAGTTCGACCGGTTTTAGCCAGACGCTAATTTGCATAATAAGCATCACAAATACAATAGCAAGCAGCAGTAAAACTCCTCCCGCCAGCCGAAGTAAAGTACGCTGCCTTATTCCACCGGTCTCAGCCATTTCAGTCCTCATTATTTCTCTTCGCCATCATCTTCATCATCGTCATCTTCATCTCCATCATACTCATCGTCGTCTTCTTCGTCTTCTTCGTAATATTCCTCGTTATCTTCTTCGTCTATCCCGCTCATCTTTTCCCAGGCTTCCGCCACTGCTTCCCATTCATCACCTTCTTCAACAACGGTCAACATCTGCTCTCCATCATTATCATCAATGCGGAAGACAATCGCCTCTTGTTCGTCAAGCTCACTCAGCTCATCTTCCACGGGAATCATAATGGCATATTTACTCTCTTTCACCTCAATAATGTTCAGCACAATAAAACTATGTTCTTGACCTTCCTCGTCTAGTAATTTCACAATATCGTCATTAATTTCCGTCATTTTTCATCCACCTCTTTCATTAAATATCTACCCTAAAATAAATTACTTTTTTTCAGCTTTCCTTCTTTTCTCGGCAAGGTCGATTGGCCTGAGCTTGCAGATAGTTTTGGAGGATCAGAACTGCGGCCAGCTTATCAATTACTTTTTTTCGCTTTGCTCTGCTTACATCTGCAGTCAGCAGTGTCCGTTCAGCTTCCATGGTGGTGAGGCGTTCGTCCCAAAGCTTGAACGGCAACGATAAGGCTGCTGCCACTTTTTCAGCAAACTCAGCCGCCATTTCAGCCCTCGGTCCAATGGTGCCATTCATATTTTTCGGATAACCTACAACAATCAAAGCAATATCATACTCCTGCACCAGCTCACGCAGCCGTTGCAAATCTTCATCCCATTGGCTGCGGCGAATCACTGTGATGCCATTGGCTATCCAACCCAGTTCGTCACTAACTGCCACACCGATGGTACGATCCCCCACATCCAGTCCAAGTATACGCATCCTACACCCCAGGTCAATATATTTTCAGACAAAAATCCGGGCAATGGGCGCCGCAGTAACCACACAAAAGGCAATCCTTTTCCTCTGCCTGTGCACGACCATCTTGCACTTTCAAGGCATCCTGCGGACAGTGGGCAACACAAGTGCCGCAGCCGCTACACCACTGCTGCACCTGCAGTCGGCGCTTAGTCTGCCTGAGCTTCTCCGCTAACCCTACCGGCACGCTCTGCCCTGAGAAAATAGCGCAATTAAAGTCGATTTCCTCAACAGTTACCATTCCTGCGGCAATGGAATCAAGATGTGGCTGTTGCTGCACAAAGCGCAATGATTCCTCATTTTTGCCAATCAGATGTCCGCCGGCGAGCGGCTTCATCGCAAAGATACCTACTCCTTTTTGGCTAAGCGAGGCAATAACTGAAAGCATTTCAGTCACCGTGCCATCGCGGATGCCCACACCGCCCATATTCACAAGCGGGTGCACTACATCAATCTCCGGCATACTGAGGGCTGAGCGCAATGCGGCCACAGTATGGCATGAAAATCCCACAGCCCGCACTAAGCCATCCCGCTTCGCCTCCAGCAAATAATCAAGAGCCTCTCTGTGGCCTTTAAGCGTATAATATGACTCCTGCTCATGAAGAAGGAAGATATCAACTGCCGGCAGATCCATGCCATCCAGTGCTCGCTGCAGGCTCAATTTCATTTTTGCCCGGGTATGTGCGTAGGATTTGGAAGCCAGTACAGGTTTACGATTCATATGACGGATTGCCTGGCGAATGTGCGGGTATGTGCCATAAAGTTCAGCCGTATCAATAAAATTGACCCCTTGGTCCAACGCCAGCTCTATCAGCCGAGCTCCTTTTGCGACAGACAGGTTGGCCTGAAGGGGGCCCATGGTCAAAGTGCCAAAACAGAGACGGGAAACCCTTAGTGAGGTTTTCCCTAAGATACGATATTCCATCTTCCTAACTTTGCTTCTCCAATTCTCTGAGATAAGAAGCTACCAGTTCTTCCAACAATTCATCCCGCTCCAGTTTGCGAATTAACACACGGGCATTCTGATGGCTTGTAATGTAAGCAGGGTCGCCGGACAGTAAATAGCCCACAATCTGGTTGAGGGGATTATAGCCCTTTTCTTTTAATGCCCCATAGACCACGGAGAAAACATCTTTGGCCTGATATTTCTCCTCTTCCGCCACACGCTTAAACTTCATCGTCTGGTCAAACGAGCTTACCATTTCCTCACCTCCGGCTGGTTATCATATTGTTATTCTACCCACTCAAGACAATTCCTTTAATTTTTCTGACTTTCCACCAGTTTGTCCACTTTCCCCAGAGCATCAAGCAGCTTCGCCGGCTCCTTTCCCCCAGCCTGGGCCATATCGGGCCGGCCGCCGCCGCCGCCGCCTGTCAGTTTAGCCACCTCACCCACCAATCTGCCGGCATGGTAGCCTTCTTTAAGCAAATCTGCAGTAACTGCCCCTACCAGGAAAACCTTGCCTGCGGAGACTGCTCCCAAGACTATAATGCCGGAACCAAGCTTGTTTTTCAGCCTATCAGCCATTTCCCGCAACGTCTCCATGTTACCGGCGCTGACGCGTGCTGAAATTACAGGCACACCGCTCTTCGTGGAAACATTGGACAAAAGCCCGTCAACTTCCATGCCGGCCAGCTTTAACTGAAGCTGCTGGTATTCTCGCTGCAATTCTTTATATTCAGCTTGCAAACCTGTTATTTTTTCCGGCAACAGCTCAGGAGCAGATTTCATTTGCACGGCAGCAAGTTCCAGTACTTCGTTGCGCTGATTAAACCAGCGATATGCTCCGGCGCCCGTAAGAGCCTCAATCCGACGCAGTCCGGCACCGATTCCTGTTTCAGCAAGAATCTTGAAAAGACCTATCTCCCCGGCAGTCTGCACATGAGTGCCGCCGCAAAGCTCCGTACTATAGTCACCGACGCGCACCACCCGTACATCTGCGCCATATTTCTCGGTAAAGAGAGCAGTGGCCCCAAGCTCTTTTGCTTCCTCCATACTTGTCAGCGTCACATCTACCGGCATATTCTGCCAAATATTTTCGTTAACTTTTTCTTCCACCTCAGCCAATTGCTCCGCTGAGACAGCGTTTAGATGGGTAAAATCAAAACGCAGGCGTTCGGCCGTTACCTGAGATCCTGCCTGTTTTACATGACTGCCGAGCACTTCTTGCAGCGCACTGTGCAACAGATGCGTAGCAGTGTGATTCCGGCAGACGGCACTCCGCACCTGGGCATGGACAACCGCCTTCGCCTGATCGCCCACACTGATAGCCCCCTGTGCAACCTGGCCACGGTGAATCAGTTGTGCAAACGGAGACACCACCACAGTGGCAACCTCCACTACTCCGTCCTCGGTTAGGATTATCCCACTATCTCCCGTCTGGCCGCCCTGTTCACCGTAGAAAGGCGTACTGTTTAAAACAAGTTCCACCTCTTCCCCTTCGATGGCAGAACTGACCGGCTCCCCTTCTTTAAGAATAGCCAGGATTTCACCTGTAGCCTGCAGCACATCATAGCCGGTAAAGGAGGTGGAAAGCTGGCGAATTACTTCGTAGGCATTTCCCTCTTTGCTGTAAACGTTAGCGCTGCGAGCGCTGCGGGCACGCTCCCGCTGGCCTGACAATGCGGCTTTAAAGCCTTCCTCATCGAGCAGCATTTTATTCTCCGCCAAAATCTCTTTAGTCAGATCAAGAGGAAAACCATAAGTATCATATAGCTTAAAGGCAAGCTCCCCGGGCAGGACTCCCCGCGATCCAATTTTCCACATCAGGTCATTAAGTATTTTCATCCCTTGTTCCAGCGTTTCGTGGAACCGTTCTTCCTCTATGCGTACCACCTTGCTAATGTGCTGGCGTCCTTCCAACAGTTCAGGATAAAATTCTCCATATTCATTAACTACCAGCTCAACCGCCTTGTACAAAAAAGGCTCTCCCTTACCAAGGATTTTACCGTGACGCACTGCACGGCGCAACAAGCGGCGCAAAACGTAGCCGCGGCCTTCGTTGCCAGGCAAAATCCCATCGCCCACCATAAAAGATATGCCTCTCAAATGTTCGGTCAAAATCCGTAGGGAGACGTCCTGTGCTTCATCTTTTTGATACTCTGTGCCTGTAACCAGGCTAAAATAATCTAACAAAGGTCTTACAGTGTCGATTTCAAACAGGTTAGTCACGCCCTGCAGCACCACAGCAATTCTCTCTAAGCCAGCACCGGTATCAATATTCTTTTTGGCGAGCGGCACATACTCACCGACGGCAGTACAATTAAACTGAGTAAATACCAAATTCCAAATTTCCAAGAAGCGGTCGCAATCACAGCCCACCTCACAATTTGGGCGCCCACAACCTTTCTCCGCGCCTAAATCATAATAAATTTCCGAGCAGGGACCACAAGGGCCTTGGCCGATCTCCCAGAAGTTATCCTCTTTACCGAGACGGAAAATACGCTCGCGCGGAATCCCCACCTTCTTCTCCCAAATGGCAAAGGCTTCATCATCATCCAGATACACACTGACATAAAGCCTGTCTTTCGGCAGCATAAAACCTTTTGTCACAAGCTCCCAAGCCCAGCCGATAGCTTCTTCTTTAAAGTAATCGCCGAAAGAAAAATTGCCCAGCATTTCAAAAAAAGTGGCATGACGGGAAGTACGGCCTACTCGCTCGATATCCGGTGTGCGCACACATTTTTGACAGGTGGCCAGGCGTGGGTGTGGCGGTGTTTTCTCTCCTGTAAAATAAGGTTTCAGCGGAGCCATGCCGGCTCCTGTTAGCAGCAACGTAGGGTCATTCTGAGGGATTAACGAAAAACTAGGCAGAATCAGATGATCTTTGCCCTGAAAAAATTGCAAAAAAGTTTTACGGATATCTTTGGACAGCATGCCAAACCCTCCCTGACTCGTTTCAAAAACCATTATATAAGAGGGAGGCAAAGCGTGTCAATAAACGGAGCCACTCTGCTGCTACTGCTTTTGACCCTTTGCCGCCAACTCTAAGGCATATTTAATAAAGATACGCAGCATAGCAGTAAGCGGAACAGCAAAAATCAATCCGGCTACCCCAAAAAGGGTGCCTCCCAAAAATAGCGCAAAAATAACTGTCAATGGATGCAGTCCAATACTGCGACCAATAACCTGCGGCGTAATCAATTGGCTCTCAATTTGCTGGACAATGATAACCACCGCAATCACTTTTAAAGCCAACAAAGGCGAACTGAGCAAAGCAATCAAGACTGCGGGGACGGCTCCAATAAACGGGCCAAAATAAGGAATTATATTTGTGATACCGGAAATTAAGCCTAAGAGCAGAGCAAACTCCATCCCGATAATCAGCAAACCGGTATAGGTCATCGCTGCCACAAGGAAACAAGTGAGCAACATGCCGCGAAAATACGCTCCCATTGTCCGATCCATTTCGCTACCCATCGCTACAACCCATTTGCGGTACTGCACAGGGAATACCAGAAGCACAGAACGTTTTAAAAGCTCCATATCCCTTAAAATATAAAAAACCAAAATGGGAATAACAAAAATCATAAAGGTATGGGAAAAAAGTGCCACAATTCTGTGGCTTACTAACTCAACCAAATGAAGCAGCCAGTTTTGCAGCTCTGTAATATTCTGATTCAGGACATCACGCACCCCATCGGGAATATTGATGCGCTGATAATCATCCTGAACATTGATAATAAATTGGCGAACGTGACGCGTATATTCAGGAATCCCCACTGCCAATTCCTGCAACTCCAGAATCAAAACAGGGATGGTGCTAAGGCCAATGGCTAAAAATAGAAAGAAAAAAACAGCGTAAATCAGCAAAATTCCGAGGGAGCGCGGGATGCGTTGCTTCTCCAAAAAGTCAACCAAAGGATTCAAGATATAAGCTGCAATAACGGCCAAAAAAAATGGCAGTATAACAACCAGCAATTTATCCCCCGTTTGATAAAGCAAAAAAAGCAACAACAAAACAAAGAAGCCAATAATTAAACTGCGTCTATGGCGCAAATGTCCCTCCATACTGCTCCCCCCTCCCGAGTATAGCTATTTAATTATAACAAAACGGTCAGCACTAACCCAGCAAATCATCACCAACCAACTGATTGGCTTGAACCGATTCATTTAGCGCAATTAAACAGCCCTCAGCATCAACATAGAATGCTGTAAAGCCTTGCTCTCCATGCAGACAGAATTCATGCAGACAATGCCAGCAATAATATTGCCCTGTTCCCACCTTGCCGGTATCAATACTATGGCATAAAGGACAGTTCATACCTTTCACCTCGCTTTAATGCCTGATAATATAACCGCTAAACAACAAATTATTCAGCTTGTATAGTTTTCAAGCAAAGCCAGCAGTTCGCTGGCATCCCGGAAAGGCACTCCCACCGCCAGTTGTCCACGCAAATCCTCCCGCACTTCGTAATCGGTAACATACTGCAGCGTCCCTTGCGGAGGCTGTCCAGAGAAAATGGCAATCCTACCGCTATAGATGCCTAGATAACCCTGAAAGATCATCTTACCCTTGTCATCTTCCTCCGGCACAGACATTTGCTGCCTGGAGTCGGGAAGAGGTGTCTGTGCCTCAGAAGGCAAAGGCAAAGCCTCCGGGGCAGACTGTGCCAACAAAATCATAGCTCCCGCACAGCCTATCAGCAGACCTGAAAGAAAGAGCAGAACCGCAAATAAATTTCTCTTATTTTTCCGCACCGCTGAGAAACCACCTTCACGTTTGTTGTTAATACAATTCCCACGCAGAGGATGGTTATTCAGCATGATTTCCTAAGCTCAGCGTCGCCTAAGCTCAACAAGAACACAGGCACACTCTGCCAGCACACTATGTTTATCTGCTAACTCCAATGCCTCAGCACATTCCGCACCCGGTTGGAGCCATAGATACTTAATCCCTTGCTCAGCGCAGAGCGGTACAATCGCAGCAGTCACAGCAGGCGGCACAACGCAGTTTACTACATCCGGCACTTCAGGCAGAGAGGACAACTCAGGATAAACCTGCCGGCCTTCGAGTTCCTTTAGCTTTGGGTTTACGGGATATACAGTGTACCCGGCAGCTAAAAGGCGCTTATATACCTTATAGCCAAATTTATTCTGATCTGCTGAAACTCCGACGACAGCCCACACTTTTTTTGCCAACATTTCCTGCACCGCAGACACCTGAACACCTCCTTAAATTTGAAGCTATTATCCAGAAAATTCCCCCTTAAACCCTTGCCTGTTTCTCTCCCCCCTCACCCTAGCCCTCTCCCCCCAAAGGGTGGAGAGGGTATTAGGATGCCCCCTCACCCTAGCCCTCTCCCCCCAAAGGGTGGAGAGGGTATTAGGATGCCCCCTCACCCTAGCCCTCTCCCCCAAAGGGTGGAGAGGGTATTAGGATGCCCCCTCTGAGTCTCTCATCCCGTCTCACCGCACACAGCTTCTGCCGTAGAAAAAATAGCAAAGTGTTCCCTCTCAGGACTGCGGAGCAGCCTGCTAATGTCCCCTCTCCCTCTGGGAGAGGGTTAGGGTGAGGGCAGATGGATCAGTAAAGTGCTTGGTAACGATTATACGCCGCCCTGACTTTAGAAACATAGTTTCTTGTTTCAGGAAAAGGAATATTTTCCACATCTTCATAGCTGCCGGTCCAGACACCTTCAGCCAACCAACTGGCAACCTTACCCCGCCCGGCGTTATAGGCAGCCAGAACCAGCTCCCTGTTATTGTTAAACTCTGCGGCAAGATTAGCCAGGTACCAAGTTCCAAGCCTGATGTTTATCTCGGGAGTCAAAATCATCTCCTCGGTTAGGTCGGCAATGCCTAGTTGCGGAGCAATCCAGGAGGCGGTAGCAGGCATAAGTTGCATCAGACCCAAAGCACCCCTGCGGGAAACCGCATTTGGCTTGAATTTGCTTTCCACACGAATAACGGCTGCCACCAAGAGCGGGTCTACACCATAATCGGCAGCATACTTTTCGATGACTTCACGATAGAGATAAGGATATAACAAACGCCCTACTAGCGGACTGCGCAAGAAAGCAAAAAGCAGCGCAATAATGAAAATAACTGCCAGCAGATAACGCACGCTTTTTACCTGTTTAATCATTAGAACACTCCTGCCTCAGCAGCTGCCATATCTTCTCTGCCTGCTCTATCGTCTGAGCCGGTGGCCCGTCATTATCGATGAGATAGTCGGCACGGGCTATTTTTTCTTGCAAAGGCATTTGAGCCTCTATCCGCAGACGAGCAGCTTCTTCCGAAAGACCTTCACGATTTAGCAGGCGGGATAGTTGTGTTTTTTCTGTTGTTTTTACCACAATCACGCAATCTACTTCACAGTCAAAGCCTGCTTCATACAATAAGGGAACTTCCACCAAGACTATGCCGACGCCTTGCTTGCGAGCATGAGCCAGCTCTTCCCTTAGCAAAGTCCGCACCGCCGGATGCGTCAACTTATTCAAAACTTCCCTCTTCTCCGGCTCAGCAAAGATGATGTCAGCCAATTTTTTTCTGTCAATGCTCCCCGAAGCAGCCAACACACCTCTGCCAAAAGAATGGACGATTGCCTCCCAAGCCGGTTGCAGCGGCTCAACCACTACTCGAGCAAGCCTATCGGTATCGATACGGTATGCACCCAGTTCCTCAAAAATAGCGGCCACAGTCGATTTGCCGGTAGCAATACCACCGGTCAATCCCACAATCAGCATCGGCATCCTCCCTTGTTATATAATTATTATAGCAGATTTAAACAAGAACTCCAAAAAAAACCGCCCAAATGGGCGGTTAATTGAGGAGGAGCACTCCGTGCTAAACAGTTACAGTATACTTATTACCCTTAAGAACAGCATCCGCAATTTCGCGCTTCAGCGCAAAGACATTTTCCTGCTCGTAGCGAGTCAGTTTGCGCAGGATGGAAAAGAGCGTGCGTCTGGTATCGCCTTCTTCCATGGCGGCAACCACTTCTTTAGCCCAAGCTTCAAATTTTGGCACCAGTTCATTTACATAGCAAACGGTCATCTTAACAGCCAGAGCGGCGGCATCTTCTCCTTTTGCAGCGGCAATTTTCTTTGCGCGCAGCATTGCCGTTTCAGCGGAGAAAATTTCGTCAACCATATCAGCCATCCTGCCCAAGATTTCCTGTTCTTTAATCAGTTTTTCACCGTATTTTTGTGCGGCGGTGCCGGATATCAGCAGAAATATTTTCTTGAAATTCTCAATGGCCTGCACTTCTTTACCCAAAAGTTCATCAGATTCTTCCTGCATCGTCGGCATCAAAAGTTCTTCCTGAAGCTTCAACGCAGCCTGAATCAGCGGGATTTCTCCTTTTTGTGCTTTCTTGAGCAGGGTTGCAGGAATAATCAGACGGTTGATTTCATTAGTACCCTCAAAAATCCGGTTGATTCGGCTATCCCTGTAAATCCGCTCAACGGCATATTCCTGGCTGTAGCCGTAACCTCCATGAATTTGGACTGCTTCATCTGCTACGAAATCTAACGTCTCTGAACCTACAATTTTAACGATTGAGCACTCTGTGGCATACTCTTGAATACCTTCCGCCACTTTCTGTCCCGCATCTTCAGCGTCCATATCCAAATTTTCCACCAAAGAATTGATTAAGCCGCCGGTCCGGTAGCAGATGCTTTCCGTCACATAAGTGCGAATATTCATATCGGCAATTTTACTCTTAATCAAGCCGAACTTGGCAAGCGGCAGATTAAACTGGATACGCTCCTGCGCATAGCGAGAGGCGAGCTCCAAAGCATATTTTGCCGCACCAGAGCAGCCTACACCTAACTTATAGCGGCCGATATTGAGAATATTGAACGCTACCTGGTGTCCTTTGCCCAACTGTCCAAGCAGATTTTCCACCGGAACTTTAGCATCTTCAAATATCACAGAGCAGGTAGATGACCCTTTGATCCCCATTTTATGTTCCTCAGCACCAATGGAAACACCCGGCGCATCACGATCCACAATAAAAGCTGTGAAATGCTGCCCATCCACTTTGGCATAGGTGACAATCACATCTGCCCAGGAAGCATTCGTAATAAACTGCTTGGAACCGTTAAGAATATAATGCTTTCCGTCCTCAGACAGTACCGCTCTTGTTTTGGCATTCATGGCATCAGAGCCAGCCTCCGCCTCGGTCAGCGCATAAGCTGCCACTTTTTGGCCTGAAGCCAAGCCAGGCAGATAGCGTTTCTTTTGCTCTTCATTGCCGAAGAAAAGGATAGGTAAAGTACCGATACCGGTGTGAGCGCCGAAGGCTACGGAAAAAGAACCGCCGCGAGATACCTGTTCGGCAATTATCAAAGAAGTGATTTTGTCTGCCTCCGCACCGCCAAACTTTTCCGGAATATCACTTCCTACAAAGCCAAGCTCGCCCATTTGCCGCAGAAGGCCAACGGTAACTCCATCTTCCATCTTTTCAATACTGTCTGTTACAGGCAGCACCTTTTCTTTAATAAAGCTAGCGACCGTATCGCTTACCATTTTATGAAAATCATTAAAATCTTCAGGCGTGTAAACCTGTTCCGGCTCAGTCTGAGAAATCAAGAAAGAACCGCCCTTGATTAATTCCGTCATTTTGCTTTCCTCCTTTAATCTTAGCTTATATCAGTTCAAAAAGACCTGCCGCACCCATACCGCCGCCAATACACATGGATACTACGCCATAGCGGGCTTTTTGCCGCTTCATTTCAGCAAGCAATGTAACGGTAAGCTTGGAACCGGTACAACCAAGCGGATGTCCGAGAGCGATTGCCCCACCATTTACATTGACTTTTTCCTGGTCTAAACCAAGGGTGCGTACTACCGCCAAGGCCTGGGCGGCAAAAGCTTCGTTTAGCTCAAACAGATCAATTTCTTGTTTGTCTACGCCGGCTAACGCCAACAATTTAGGAATTGCAGCCACAGGACCGATGCCCATCACTTCGGCTTCAACGCCTGCCACAGCATAGCCGCGGTAAACGGCAAGCGGAGTTAGACCCAAAGCTTCTGCTTTTTCCCGGGACATCAACAATACGGCAGCCGCGCCGTCGCTGGTTTGCGAAGAATTGCCTGCGGTGACAGAACCTCCCTGCATAAAGGCAGGCCGTAGCGAAGCTAATTTCTCTGCGGTAGTGTCGACGCGAACGCCGTCGTCCATCGTAAACACACCATTTTCCACCACAAGCCGACCTTTGCCGTCGAAAGATCTCTTCTTTAACGGTACCGGCACAACTTCGTCATTGAATTTGCCTGCCTCAATAGCAGCCGCTGCCAGTCGATGGCTCCGCTCGGCAAAAATATCTTGGTCTTCGCGGCTGATTTCATAACGGGCAGCCACACGCTCTGCAGTCAGACCCATATTCATATAAGCTTGCGGATATTCTTTCATCAATGTTGGATTCGCAGCCATCTTATTCCCGCCCATCGGCACAGCACTCATGCTTTCCACGCCGCCCGCGATAATTACATCGACCAAGCCGGTTTGGATTTTTGCTGCGGCCAAAGCAATGCTTTCCAGGCCCGAAGAACAGAAACGATTTACCGTCAAACCTGACACTGTCGGTGGAAACTTTGCAATCTGGGCTGCAATGCGGCCCACGTTCATCCCCTGCTCCGCCTCCGGAAAAGCGCAGCCCAAGATAACATCTTCCACGAGATCAGCTGATATCCCGGCGCGCTTCACCACTTCCTGCAGAACAAGCGCTGCCATATCGTCCGGTCGAATATCTTTTAGTCCGCCGCGCTTCGCTCTCCCTACCGGAGTGCGAGCTGCAGAAACGATTACCGCTTCTTTCACTTTCATCCCTCCTAGCCTATAATTTATTTAGTTTCGCAGCGGCTTGCCTGTTTTCAGCAAGTGCGCCATTCGCTGTTGTGTTTTCGGCTGCATACAAAGCTCCACAAATACTTCCCGCTCAAGGTCAAGCAGATATTGTTCAGTGACCCAAGTGTTAGCCGTCACGTTCCCGCCTGTCATGATATAGCCAAGCTTTTCTGCAAGGAAGGCATCATACTCGGAAATCTGAAGACCTTCCTTCATGTTGTAGAGACCGGCTTTAAGCGTCGCCAAACCATTTTCTCCGATTACCCTTATTTTTCTGGAAACGGGAGGTTTATAGCCGGCTAGAGCCATACCAAGCACAGCTTGCTTTGCTTCAAAAATCAAGCGATCTTGATTTGGCACGAAGCCATCTGACGGGCGCATATAGCCAAACTTCACGGCCTCTTTGGCACTGGTGCTCACCTTCGCCTGAGCCACAGTCATGAAACCGGCCACAATCAACTGGGTCAGGTCGACAGCCTCATTATCCATTACCGTCTCTACGCTGCGCAAGACCATTTCCTTAGTGCCGCCGCCGGCAGGGATCACACCCACGCCCAGTTCGACCAACCCCATGTAAGTTTCCGCCGCAGCTAAAATCCGGTCTGAGTGGGCAAGCACTTCATAGCCGCCGCCAAGCGCCATGCCGTGGGGAGCAGCCACCACCGGCTTAGTGCAGTATTTGAGACGCATCAGCGAACTCTGGAAGTGACGAACCATCATGTGCAGTTCATCCCATTCTCCTGCCTGGGCTTCCATTAGAATCATCATCAGATTGGCGCCGACACAGAAATTTTTGGCATGGTTGGCAATAACTAACCCTTCCCAGTTCTTCTCCACTTCCTCAGCAGACTTGGAGATCATGGAAAGAACGTCCGCGCCGATAGCCTGACGGACAGAATGAAATTCCAGGCAGACGACTCCATCACCGATATCAATCAGACTTGCTCCGGAGTTAGACTTTACTACGCCGCCCTTTTCTTTAAAGTTGGGGAGATATACGGTACCAAAAGCATTTGGCAACTCTTGATAAGCTTTAGTTTTAAAATCATAAAAATACGTTTTCCCGTCTTCTTTTTTATAGAAAGAAGCTATCCCTGCAGCCAGCATCTCCGTCACCATGGGTGGTACGGTACCGCCCTCAGCCGCAATGCGCTCAGCTGCTTCTCTGACGCCGATGGCATCCCATGTTTCAAAGGGGCCAAGTTCCCAGTTAAAACCCCAGCGCATGGCTCGGTCCACAGAAAGAATATCATCGGCAATCTCTGCTGCTTTTAAGGCTGAGTAGACCATCATGCCGCGCAGTGACTTCCAAGCAAAGACGCTCCCTTTATCACCAGCTTTAAGCAAGGCGCGAACTCTCTCCGGAACGGAAGCGGCGTTTTTCGCAGCTTCCAAACTGGCAAATTTTGCTTTTTTCTGCTCGCGGTATTCCATGCTCTCCATTTCCAGAGTAAGAATCCTTTTTTCCTTGCCACTCTTTTCCTTTTTATAAAAACCCTGGCCGGTTTTCTCACCCAACCAGCGCCTCTTAATCATTTCCTCCAGAAAAGCCGGGATTTTAAACGCATCTTTCTCCCAGCCCTCTGATACTTTTTCGCCCACATTTTGTGCCACATGCATAAAAATATCAAGACCAACCATATCTAATGTGCGAAATGTAGCACTCTTAGGGCGTCCCATAGCCGGACCGGTAACTGCGTCTACTTCTTCCGGCGTCAGCCCTTCCTCCTGCATGGCGGCAGCCGTAGACAACAAACCGTAAACCCCAATACGATTGCCTATAAAATTTGGCGTATCTTTCGCTAAAACTACACCCTTACCCAGAACCCTGTCTCCGAAATCCTGAATAAAATCTGCAATGGCAGGGTCAGTGTGCACCCCGGGAATGATTTCAAGCAATTTCATATAGCGGGGCGGATTAAAAAAATGTGTGCCCAAAAAGTTTTTGCGAAAATCGGCTGAGCAATCCGCAACCATTTCATTGATGGAGAGTCCGGAAGTATTACTGGAAACGATCATCGCTGGATTCCAGTATTTTTCCACCCGCGCAAAAAGATTCTTCTTGACTTCCATTTTCTCGGCCACTACCTCAATGACCCAGTCGACGCCTGCAATTTTGCTTAAATCATCTTCCAAATTTCCATAAGTAAGCAGACTGACATCTTCCGCTTGATACAGCGGGGAAGGCTTCATTTTTTTTAGATTTTCGATTCCTTGCCTGGCCAGCTTGCTCCTGTCGCCAGTCGCGGCATCCGCCGGCACGATATCCAAGACAAGGCAAGGAATACCTACGTTAGCCAGATGGGCGGCAATACTGGCTCCCATAGTCCCTGCCCCAAGGACAGCAGCACTTCTGATTCTTCTCATCCCAAATTAGCACCTCCTGTTAATATTTCTACTTGTAAAATATTTATGTTGTCAATTTCGTTATTTAACCTGAAACTCCTGCTAATTTGCAAATATTTTAAAAATATTTTTTATTCCCTTAAAGACAAGAAGCTCTTTTTATCAGAGCATTATTTTAGCAACATTTTGCTGTAAACCTTATTGATTATGCAATTTTCAGTAAAATAAAATAATAATTCTGGCAATCTTGTACGGTTGATGATATACTCGACAGGAAAGTTTTATCTTTGCCCCCATGAGAGAGAATAGGTTATGGAGGGATCAACTTGAGCGAATTTAAAGAAACAACAGTTTTTACCACTGCTTTTCAGGAAATATTCCCCAAGTTAATGCACTATTTAGAAGCAGAAGAAATCCGAGAACTAACAGGTTTGGGGATAACCCCCGGTCAAACAAATGCTCTGCTTATCCTTTATCTGCACGATGACTTGACCATGGGAGAACTAAGTGCTGAAATTTATTTGGCGGAGAGTGCCGCCACACGTCTTGTCGATCGCTTAGTCAAAATGAATCTGGCTAAACGCAAGGGGGACGATAAAGACCGTCGGGTGGTCCGAGTTTTTCTTTCCTCATACGGCCGTCAACTTGCCGGTCTCGTCTTTGAACGGCGCTCTCAAAGATTCCACAACCTGGCCAATCACCTCTCTCCCGAGGAACGGGATATGTTGGTTCATTCCGTAAAAGCAGTTTTAAGGGTCTTTGAAGAACTGGAAGCAGAAACGACCATGAAGACCAAACTGCAAGAAGAAGAAACGCAAAAAAGACTGGGGTGACCCAGTCTTTTTCTGTAAAAACTCTGGGAGGGCTTCATGCGTAAATTATTAGACTTACTATTTACTTGGCCGCCTTTTTTCTACCTACTGCTCGCTGTTAACTTTTTCGGCTCACTGTATGGTTTTTGGTGGTATCGCCATCAATTTATGGAAACAAACTTTCTTTTCTGGCCCTTCGTTCCCAATTCTCCCTTAGCCGTCCTCTACTTTTTTATCGCGCTCCTTTTTTTCCAACGCGGCAAACGCTCCGTATTCTGGGAAGGGCTGGCATATTTTGGCTTAATTAAGCACGGCCTATGGACAGTAGCCATTATCTCAACTTACTATTTAGCAGGACGCACACATCCGGAAAATATTCTGCTCTGGGCGGGACATCTTGCCATGGCATTGCAGGCAGTGCTTTTCTGGCTATACTACGGTCTTCCTCTTACTTATCCATTGGCAGCCGCAATTGCGGTCTGGTATCTTTTTGATGACTTTCTCGACTACGTCGTTGGCATTCATCCCTATGTTGACACCTCTGCCATCAGCCTAGGCGCCGTGGGGGGCATTGCCCTAACTTATAGCGTAATCCTGACAGGCGCCTATCTATATACAGCCTGGCGCCACATGAAAAGCTAGCGTGCCGGCAAACCACTGCAAAAATTCTGCCAATGGCAACCGGCACATGCCTCCTCCAAGAGTGCACTGTTGGCAGCCGCGGCCAACTTGACGGCAAGCTCCTGATATGACAACCTCTCTCCCGGCTGGACGTCCAATTTTTCCAGCACAATTTTGTCCCGTTCTCTCACGGAAACTTGCTCTTCAAGCGCACACCCTCCCGCAGCCTCCAGATGGGGACACAGCTGACAGATATCATCGGGCTCAGCTAAGAGTTTGACAATCTGCCACGGTTCGTCTGAGAGGCTCTTTGCAATATGCGTCATATTGTCTGCAAACTCTTTACTATAGCCCAGACCACGAAATCGGGGCAGACAAAGCAGGTGGTGCCCCCTTATCCTAAGATCGGCCTTTTTGCTTCTGTGTTTTATGCCCACGGCAATAACTCAATTAACAGACGGGCGACATTTGCCGGGCAAGGCAAGCAGAATCCGTTGTGCCAGTAATGAAGAAACAGCAACCTTAATAAAGTCCCCGGGGAGAAACGGCAACATAAAGCCGGCTGCTGTCTCAAGGGGGATCCCTAGCACCATGGCCATTTGCAATATACCGGGAATGTAAACAACAATCACTCCGCCAAGCAAAGCGGCAAAACTTAATGCTCGCAGGGAAGGTTCTCGCTTGTTTTCGGTTAACTTGCCGATTAAAAAGGCGCCGAGCACAAAACCTATGAGAAAGCCGCCGCTGCGCCCGACTAAAATACTCAAGCCAGACGTGCCGCCGGCAAACACAGGCAAGCCGACAACGCCAAGCAAAATGTAAATAATCTGGCTCATTGCGCCTTTATTTGCGCCCAGCAACAATCCGGCAAGCATCACAGCAAAAGTTTGCCCTGTAATAGGCGGCAGGCCGGCGGGCATTGGCACCGCAATGTAAGCCATGATCGCAGTCAAAGCAGCAAATAAGGCAATTAATACTAAGTCACGCACAGCATATTTCTGTTTCATAATCTTCCTCCTCCAAACAGTTTAGCTGGATTATAGCATAACAGCATTCCCATTGTCAACCCAACACATATGTTAGGTTGACAATGGGAATGCAACTTAAGAAACTATTGTAGGGGCGGGTTTCAAACCCGCCCCTTAGCTTGCCGTCCTAATAACCGACCACTTTATGCAATTGTCACATTCTCGTCTAAATAAACGTCCTGAATTGCATTGAGTAGTTTAACCCCTTCTGCCAGAGGGCGCTGAAAGGCTTTGCGGCCGGAAATCAAACCCATGCCTCCGGCCCGTTTATTGATGACCGCAGTACGGACTGCTTCGTTCAAATCATCTTCCCCCGCCGGTCCGCCGGAATTGATTAAACCGCTGCGTCCCATGTAACAATTCACCACCTGGTAACGGGTTAGGTCGATAGGATGGCTGCTTGTCAGTGAGCTATACACTTTTGGATGCGACTTGCCAAACTCCTTACCCGTTTTCTCGCTTACAGCCAAATATCCGCCGTTTGTTTCCGGCATTTTTTGTTTAATGATATCAGCCTCAATCGTTACGCCTAAATGATTAGCCTGACCTGTTAAATCGGCGGCTGTATGATAATCGACACCGTCTATTTTAAACATCGCATTCCGCAAGTAACACCAAAGCACCGTGAACATCCCCAGTTCATGTGCCTGCCGAAAAGCAGCCGAAACGCTGACAATTTGCTGCCGAGACTCTTCAGAGCCAAAGTAAATCGTGGCGCCCACTCCCGCAGCCCCCAGATCGCGTGCCTGTTTAACATGGGCAAACATTACTTGGTCATAAGTATTAGGATAAGAAAGAAATTCATTGTGATTGATTTTGACAATAAACGGTATTTTATGGGCGTATTTCCGTGACACCGCACCTAATACTCCCAAGGTGGAGGCAACCGCATTGCAGCCTCCTTCTATTGCCAGCTTAACAATATTTTCCGGGTCAAAATAGGCGGGGTTAGGGGCAAATGACGCGCCGGCGGAATGCTCAATACCCTGATCGACCGGCAAAATAGAGAGATAGCCCGTTCCTGCCAACCTGCCGTGGGAAAAAAGCTGCTGCAAACTTCTCAACACCGGTGTGGGTCTGTTTGTCTGCATAAAAACACGATCGAGAAAGTCAGGACCCGGCAAGTGCAACTGCTCTTTTTTGATTGTGCCGCAATGATAGGTCAACAAGCTCGACGCTTCAGATCCAAGCATTTCCGCAATATTCAAATGCCCTCATCCTCCCGCTTTATTTCGCTGACTATCTCAGTATTATGCCGAATTGCTCTTGGGATTATTTTTTTGTCGATATAATGCTGTTACTTGCAGACCCGCTTCCGGATTTACTCTGCTAAGATCCACTAAGTGAATTAAGATATTGCCATGGTAAGGCATCGGTTCACCTGTTAAAATTGCCTCAAGACATAAGCGCGTAATATTAATTACGCAGTCTTCCTCATGATTATCCCGACAATTTTTACACTGAAGAAGTGTTTCCGCCAGAGCCTCGACTACTTCATGCTGACTATAGAGTTTTGCGTCGGAAAGAGGCACAAGCTTTTCTCCCTGCGGAATATTGTATGTATTTTTCTCCAAAGCATAACGAATGCCTACTTTTGCAAAACCGAGCAGACATTTAATTTTTGCACATTGTTCACACTCCGATTCCGTCAAACACACATCCTCAATTTTTTCTTTGATACCATTGAAATTTATTTCGCTCCGTTCACTCATCCTGCTTCCTCCTTTTATGCCTCTCCGGCAAAAGCTAAAAAGTCTGCATTGGCATCATCCTTCTCCAACAAATGCTGATAAAGCGAGAGCGGCGGACGAAAATAAGACAAGCCCACACGGTCTATAGTAGCGTATATTCTTTCCCCAGCCTCTCCAACCTCGCGGTAACGATCAAGCAGATAGGCCAAAACAATTTCTACCGTCTCTGCCGTCATTCCTTGCAGTAAAGGTTGACCATGCCGAGGTTTGCGCCCCCCACCTCGACCTCCTATAAATATATCAAAATCATCTCTTGCGCGCGCTATCACACCGAAATCGGCACAAAGAGGATCGGTACATGAACGGTGGCAACCGGCGGTAGATATTTTGAAATCTTTTGGCACGCTCTCATTCATAAACCGCTTCTGCAATTTTACCCCTAAAGAATACGCGTCTCCCACAGTCCTTGGACAAAAATCTTCATGCCCGGGACAGCCTTTTACATTACGCACGACATTGCCAAATACGCCAATTCTCAGACCCAGTTCTGTCACTCCAGCCTCAAGCGCCGCGAGCATTTCTTCAGGTATCAACATCACCAGTGTTTGCCGTGTAGTCATTTTACAACCATGTGCCCCTGTTTTTTCCGCCAAAAGGCCTAGCCCGATAAGTTGCTGCGGTGTTACTACGCCACACTCGGAAACGATTCCCACACCAAGCACTCCACAGCGCTGACGAAATATTGCTTTACCCAAACAGAAAACCTCCTTATACAACGTCTTACGCCACAGTTCGACCTATTATACTAAAATTCCTTTAATAGGAATCAGAATTAGTACTTAATAGGAACATCTTTTTGGCTAAGGTAGCTTTTAAGTTCCGGGATACCTATTTCACCAAAATGGAAGACTGATGCTGCCAAGAGAATATCGGCGCCCGCCTCAGCCGCTGCGAGAAAATGCTCCAAACTGCCTGCACCGCCTGAAGCAACAACCGGCACGTCTACCGCTGCTTTAATTCCACGGATTAAGGGCAAGTCATAACCAGTTTTTGCCCCGTCACATGCTTTGCTGGTGGGAAGAATGATGGCAGCGCCGCGAGCTTCTGCTTCCTTTGCCCACTCAATAGCGTCCTTGCCCGTTTTCTTATTTCCGCCGTCAATGTATACTTCATAGCCGGAAAGCAATGCCCGGTTTTTATCTACATCAATGGCCACAACCACTTTCTCGCGACCAAGCAGCTTTACGGCCTCCTCAATCAGACTGGGGTTAAGAAAAGCGGCGCTGCTGATGGATATACGGTCAGCCCCGGCGGCCAGCACAGCTTCAGCCTCACCAACACTCTTGATTCCTCCGCCAACGGTAAAGGGAATTGTCGTGACGGCTGCTACCTCCCTGACAGTCTTTAACATGGTTTTTCTGCCTTCAATGGTAGCGGTGATATCCAGAAAAGCCAGCTCATCTGCGCCCGCCTCACAATATGCACGCGCACACGCCACTGGATCTCCCGCATCTTTTAAGCCGACGAAATGCACCCCCTTAACTACCCGTCCATCTTTTATATCCAAGCAGGGCATAATCAACACGTTACGCAAGAAAACATCTCCCTTCATCAGCATGATCCCGCAGCGCGAGGGCATTCAATATATTCCCTAATCATTTCCAGGCCGGTTTTTTCACAGGGCGGCAACTCAATCTCGGCCAAACTGAGCGGCTTTACCCGTTCCCCCCAACGGATAACATGAGCGCTGTAGGTAAGGCCCGCTCCGAAAGCCGGCAAAAGAATGTGCATTCCCGGTTTTACGAAGCCTTCCTCAATGGCCTCCACAAGTGCTACCGGTGTGGTAGCAGACGACATATTGCCATACTTATGAATGTTAATAAAAATTTTCTCCGGTGCTATTTTGAGTCGTTTACCTACGGCTTCAATAATTCGTAAATTTGCCTGATGGGGCACTACAAGATCAATCGTCTCGGTAGTCAGGCCGGATTGGGCAATAGCTTCTTCGGCTGCCTCGCACATCCCCAAAACTGCTTTCTTGAAAATTTCTTGACCATGGAAATCCCACCAAACTCCGCCGCGCATACTCCGCCCATCAATATAACGCATACCAATCCCATGAGCACGCAATATATCACGAGATTCCGCAAAACATCCTAATTTGTCGGCCAACAAACCTTCATTTTTTTCCGTTCCCTGAACGACAAAAGCGGCGGCACCATCACCAAACAGCACGGCCACATTGCGGTCCTTCCAATCCTGGATATTGGTTATCACTTCGGCGCCGATAATCAAGGCTGTCCGTACGGCTCCTGTTTTAATCATGGCCGAAGCAACTGAAAGCGCATACATGCCGCTCGTGCAAGCTGTGTTTAAGTCAAACGCCGCGGCTTTTTTAATGCCCAGCAGCAATTGGATGTAGGATGCGTTATTTGGCACCACCTCATCTGGTGTACAGCTGCCAAAAATAATCAAATCTACATCATCGGCAGCAACTCCCGCAGCAGCCAGCGCGCGCGCCGCGGCAATATGCGCCAATTTACTGATAGACACATGGGAAACACGCCGCTCCTTCATACCCGTGCGCGTGACAATCCACTCATCATTCGTATCAAGAAAGGTGGAAATGTCTTCATTAGTCAAAACGGCAGGCGGCATACACTTGCCCCAACCGGTAATCGTAGCAAATTTCATTTTTGTCCTACCATCCCCTCAGTTAATAAACCCTTAGTTAAAACATTATAACATAAATTACCTTTTGAAATCTAGCTATCAGGCTTGTATTTCGCCACTACAGGCGCTCATGCGAATTCTTCCTTAATCATGCTAAACCACACGTTTATCTAGCGAGCGTAGCGACCAAACATTTCCCGAATCATTCGCAGCTCACAGGGAAACTTGACTAATTGTGTTAGCTAAGTTATGATAAAAACGAGGTGAAGGCAATGACAATAAAAGTAAATATTCATGATGCGAAAACTAGTCTATCCAAGCTACTGACGCATGTAAAGGAAGGCAGAGAAGTTATTATCGCTAAAAGCGGAAAACCGGTCGCCCGCCTAGTCCCGTATTCAGAGCCGGATATAAAACGCCTACCCGGCAGCGCCAAAGGGCAGGTTTTGTTTACTAATGACATTAACGAACCACTTACCGGAGAAATACTGGAGAGTTTTGAAGTATGATTGCCCTGCTGGATACTCTTACTATAATCGCCCAGGCGCTGTTGGAGAACATGCCGATTGTTACAGAAGACCGCCAAATTGGCAAATATTACGTAGAAACCATCTGGTAAACAAATCGAGTAGAAGGTCACCCATTAGTTGAGTGACCTTCCTCTCACACCACCGTACGTACCGTTCGGTATACGGCGGTTCTGGTTCGTTTACCTCGGTTCAGTGCTTTGCCTCTAGCTTCCTTCAGATTCCACCTCACGATGGACTCCCTTGCTCTTGCCTAACGGTTGGTACTACCAGCCCCCGTATCGGACTTTCACCAACGAGCATGCGCCCATGCCGAGAGCATTACAAAAAAGAGCTTGAAGATCCTTATAAACAAAGGATACTCAAGCTCTTTTACTTGTAACAATAAACAAAAAACGCACCAATCATAGCAAATGGTACGCATAAAATAGACAATAAATATAGATTCTCTCAACCCTGCTGAACCTTTCACCTCAACATGTCCGAGCCAGCATAGCCGCCCCGAGAGCACCGACAAACTGACAATATTCCGTAATCTGTACCGGCTGACCCAGTTCTTCGGACAGCGCCCTTTGGATTCCCCTGTTCAAGGCTACACCACCGGTAAAAGCTATTTGCCCGCCCACACCCAAACTCCTGGCCATAGTAGCGACCCGTTTGCCTATCGAGCGGTGCAGCCCGGCGATAATCCCACCTTTGGACACGCCTGAAGCCAGCAAGCCTATAATCTCAGACTCGGCAAATACAGCACACATGCTGCTAATTTCCACTTCCAGAGCGCGATCCTCCGCATTATCCAGTTCATCCACAGCCAATCCCAATGCGGCGGCAGTTACCTGTAAAAAACGTCCCGTCCCTGCCGCACACTTATCATTCATAGCAAAATCAATCACTTTACCGCTTTGGCTTATGCGTATTACTTTGCTGTCTTGCCCGCCGATATCAACAATCGTGTCTGTCCCCGGCAGAAGCTTAGCCACCCCTTTAGCATGGCAGCTAATCTCCGTCACCACCCTATCCGCACCCTGAAAGGATACACGGCCATAACCAGTCACAATTACACGGGCTTCTTCCCGGCATTTCCCGGCTTCCGCCAACAACGCAGCCACCAGCGCCTCCCCGGCACCCCGGGGGTCCCACCCGGTTGGTAACAAACAAGTAAAGAGCCGCTCCCCGTCAAGCAGTACGCCTTTAGCAGCTACGGAACCGATATCCAAGCCGAGCGCGATCACTTTTCAACCATCTCCAGCAACGCCTGGATCCTGACTCCCAGCCCTGCCAGATCAGACGTGGAATAGTCACTTTCCAGATGCAGGAACGGTACTCCTGCTTCCTTTAGCATTTTAGCAACCGCACGAGATTCAATATTATAAGTATGGCATGCTTGCCATGTCAAATCAATAACCGCGTCCGCATTGAAGTCGGACACCATCGCCTGCAACAGCTTCATCCTCCCCTCATTGGGGGACATACAGGAACAAGGGATTTGCAAATATTTGTGCGCCAACGCCACGATGGGGTCGTCATACGAAGTATCGGTCATTAACGGCAACGTCTTGTAGCCGGTACAGTTCTCAAACGCCACAACCGTACCACCCGCTTCTTCCACCAGAGTGACCACTTTCTCACTGCCAAGGCCGATCGGGCATCCGGTGATCAACACACGGGGCTTCCCGGCAGCCACACTGCCTCCGCCGACCAACGCCTCCCGCAGTTCATCAAGCATCCGAATAGTCTCTTCCTTATTATTGTTAAACCCACGGGACCAATTCACCGTCAGCAGATCCAGACCGCTTAAAGACGGCGGCTCCTGTTGATTCAAATCACACACACCTTTGGCCGCAGCCGTTTCTCGGTTGACCAGATCAATGGCTCTCCAGAGCTCTTCTTCCAGGATTTCCCCACCCAGTTCTTTCTCCAACCGAGCCTGCAACCGGCGCATTTCCTGCACCCACAGTTCAAACGACGATTCGCTCTCCTTCATGTGGGGAAGCTGCATCACATGAACAGGCTTTAACTCGCTCATGTACTCGAACATCTTCTTTTTCCCGTCGCAGGTGGTCTCACCCACGATCAAATCGGAGAAGTTGAAAAACGGACATTTATCAGTTACAGCAAACCCGTATGACGACTTAATCAAAGGGCAAAGGTTTCGCGGCAACACTTCTTCCGCCGCAGAAATTGGCTCCTCCCGGGTGCCGCAAAGACAAACCGGCACGGCACCTGCTGCAATGACCAGCTCCTGCGGAAAATAAGTGCAGTAATACCCCACCACTTTGCCGCCCTGTTCCTTCCATTCTTTCAGACGTATCACATTTTCCCCACGGATATTAAAAAACTTCTCAATCTGCTCTTTAATCAAATACTTCTCCCCTTCCGGCCAATCGTGCCGATACTCTTTTTAAGTGTATCAGAATGCCAGATAGAGCCGCTAATATATCTTGTCTATAGAAAAATCTATCTGATAGATAAAAAATATCGGTTCATGACTAGACTGCCTCGCTATACCGGCAAATTATTCAACATCAACAGAGCCGGATACTATTCAGCAGAAACTATACTATACTAAAATCAAGCCAATAAAAAACACCGACTTATTTATACACTACTTTAGTTGATATTTGTTTGTCCCCCTGCTACAATCAACTTGGAGGTGTATTTAATGAGTTGTGAGAATGAATTAATCACCGCCCACGCTCTGGCTGCGGCACTTAACCTCTCCGTGGAAACAATTTGGCGCTACACCCGTGAAAATAAAATTCCATACATCGAACTGGGCAACAGACAGTACCGCTACAATCTGTCACAGGTGGTAGTAGCGCTTTCCGGCTCCGCTGTCCAAGAAAAAAACCCGGATTACAAAACAGACAAAAGAAAATATACATACCAGGACTACCTGGAAATGCCTGATGAGCCCGGCTACCGCTTTGAGATTCTCGACGGCGAACTAATCAAGGAACCTGCCCCAAGCGTCCCTCACCAGCGAGCCTCCCGCCGGCTCCAACGCATTCTTGAGGATTATTTCTGGTCCGTTGACCCGGAAGGCGAAATCTTTAACGCCCCACTTGACGTTACTTTCGGCAGCACAAACGTTGTCCAGCCGGACATCCTCTACGTTTCAGGCGAACAAAAAGCCATCGTTGAACACGCGCGGGTTGACGGCCCTCCTGCCTTAATCGTCGAAATCCTTTCCCCTTCCACCATCCGTAAAGACCGCCTGAAAAAAATGCAGATCTACCGGCACGCCGGTGTAAAACACTACTGGCTCCTCAACCCGGAAGAAAAAACCCTCGAATGCTTTTCCCTCCGCGACGGCCTCTATAGAGTCGTAGCCACCGGAATGGACGAGGAAATTGTGGAGCATCCCGAACTTACAGGGTTATCTGTCAACTTAAAGGCACTATGGTAACAAATTGCTATTAAGCTTTGATGCGCTCCTTGAATTTACTTATAAAAAGTTAAGCCGTATCGTTCAAAATGTTTGTCAAAACTAAAACAACGCTTAACACCCAACCTCTCCAGAACAGCAAATGTCGTGGCATCCGTGTAAGTAAAAGATTTATCGGAATACCTGTAGATGATTTCTTTTGCTCTTATTTCGTCAGCTTCAGTAATTCTCTCTATTTCCCAACAAAAGTTTATAAGCCATTTCCTAGCTAATTCATGACCCAGCCTGCCGATAATAAGTGCGTGACATTCCGCGACAAGGAAATTTGTTAATATTACTTTTACATTTTCCATGCTTAATTTGCCTAAAATTACCTTTGCTTCCTCATGGTTATTATCTGACTGGTCCAGAAGGGCATATATGGCACTTGTATCAACCATAATTATTTCCATCTATTGACCTCATCTTCGGCTAGGTACAGGTCGTGGTTTAAGGAAACATCCCTATAATCGCTTTTACCCATACCCACCATTTCCCACATCGGATCTTCCTTGCTTAAGGGTATTACAGGACTGATTTTTTTAATACGGACTTCGCCTTCTTCTATTGAAATTTGCACATAATCCCCTTCACGTATATTAAGCTTCTCCCGAATACGCACTGGAATAGTCAGTTGCCCTTTGGCCGAAACTCTCATAATCTCATGCGACATATGAAATAACTACCTCCCGTATGATATTCTTACTCGAAGTATACCATTTTTTCTGACCATACGCAACTCAGGGATGAACACCAAAGACGGCTACAGATTTTACGGCTGCACCAACAGGACGCAACTCAAACAAGACTAGTGTAGGCAGCCAATATTATGCTAAAATAAAGCAACTCCTCTTTGAAGGTGGTAATTATGAATAAACCGGCAGGCAAGCTTTATACATCCAACCCTGGAGGTCTAAGACACCTTAACTGTGAAGCTGAAATCTGGCAGATAACCCGCAGCGGCACACTAATCCCCGGCACCATCATTGTGCGCGCCCTCGCACCTTCACAGGAACTCTTCAGTAAATACCTCACCACATGGAAAAATTTGTCTCCCACCGACTGGTGGCCCGAATACGATTCGCAGTTTCTGCAGGAACTGGAATCTACTGAAAAAAAAGAAATTCTGCGATTATTGTATAAGAAGCTACTCTCCGGCACCAATGTAGTCCTATTATGCCTCTGCAAAGACTATAACTACTGCCACAGAAAACTGATTGGCGAATTCTTCACTAAATATGGCCTAGAAGTACCCGAGCTAAGCTTAAACAAACCCAAAGAAGAAAAACCTGTTCAATCAACTATTTTCTGGGAGTGATTTTAAGTCCCCGGCCTCAAGTCGTGCACAATAGCCCCGGAAGCCATGCCCAGTTTCAAGCGGAAAGAGCTTTATAAATCTGGTTACTTATCAAAAGTTAAGCATTATTGTTCGAAATGTCTGTCATCAACAATGTCCCTTGATTTATGATTTGTTCTGCTTTGTTTCTTTCAAAATGCAATTCAGGCAGAACAATCTTTATCTCCTCATCTTCATATCGCCAAAAGACAATGAGATTAACTTTGGCAAATTGAGGCTCATAACCATTTTGCAAAACCCTCTCAAGTTGCTCCGTACACCTCTTTGAAAGCCTGAAAACACTCTTCCCTCTGTTCGTCAGCCACTCCCCGTCTTTATACTGCAAGATATCGCCGCTTATTAAGGATTCAACTACATATTGCCTTCCGATAAAATAATTTAGCCATACATCCCGATGACTTAACTGCATTGCCAGTTTTTCCGGCAATTCGTAGTGAGCCGAGTCTTCCAGTCTTGTCAAATCTTCCACCAGGATGTGATTCAGGTAACGTCCGTTTAGATGTACGGTTAAGTTGTTTTTTGCACGTGTCATTGCCACATATAGCTGTCTCTTCTTCTCATCTGTGCCTATATCAAAGTTTTCAAGCAAAAGAAAGACATTATCAAATTCTTTGCCTTTTGCTTTATGAATAGTTGAGACAAAAATAGTTTCTCTGGAATCTGTATAAAAATCTTCTAACTTTGATTCCTTAATAAAAACCTCAAAATCAGATAAATATTTTCTTTTCTGATAAATGGCTTCAAAATCCCGGATAATGTTTTTGCAAATACCCATGATTTCACTTTTCCCATACCTTCTAATCAATGCCCTTTTTGCCGCATTCCAGATATCATCACTGATAATCGTTGTGGTCGGATCGACTGATAATTGTTTGAGAAAGTAGCGCAGTTCTACAAGATCGTAGAGGGAGAACCCGTCATTGGTTTGAATCAATCTTGCCGGTATTCCTCTTTGCACCAACAGGCCCGTCACCTGGAGCGCTTCATCGTTCGTCTGAGTTAACACACACGTACTTCCTACAAGCTCTCTGCCAGAAAGATCTTCTATAAAGGGAACGAGCAGATTATTATTCATGTACCGTATAACCCGTATGTCTCCGTTTTCCTGACTATGTGACACAATGTTATTTTTCTTAAGACGTTCCCGTATCAGACCGGCAAACTGATTTGAAAAATGAACCAGATTTCTTTTACTGCGATAGTTTTCCAACAGTTCATACTTCATCGCCTGCTTCTCGATCATAAACTTTTCCATATATTTTGCACTCGAACCACGAAATTCAAATATGTTCTGATCATCATCACCAACGGCAATAACCCGCATATCTTCATTCTGCGCCATTAAGGCCTGTACCAGCCGAAACACATCCTGATCCATATCCTGTGCTTCATCAATGACAAGTACTGTCTTCGTAATCCTGCTGGGTTCTACTTCCCCATTACTAATTTTCTCAATTGTATTGTTTACTACGTTGCCTAACTTCTCAGCATTACCGACCCTGCCAAGCAAATCAAAACAATACGAATGGAAAGTCTTAATCTCAATAAAATTAGCCGCACCGCCAACCAGTTTTGCCAGACGCTTCTTAAACTCTGTAGCTGCAGCGCGAGAGAAAGTGAGCATTAATAGCTGCTCATGCTTGACATCTTCCATCAAAATCAGGGAAGCTAATTTGTGAACTAGCACTCTGGTTTTTCCGCTTCCCGGACCCGCTAACACTGCGATATGCTTGTTTTTGTTATCCTTAATAATGCTTAACTGTGTCGGAGACAGTTCACCAAACAATTGTCTGAATTTGCCGGGACTAATGTTCAGTTTTATTTCTTCTCCTCTGCTCCCTTTAAAATACTTTTGCAGAAAAAAAGTGTAATTCAGGCGGAAGTAGTCTTCTACAAACTGCAGGGCTTCCCGGTAGTTATCAATCATCTTTTTGGCATATTCCCCGACAATGTGAATCTGTTGCATCTTATTTTCATAAAACTGTTCCAGCTTTTGATAATCTTCAAGTTTATAGCGTCTTTTATTATCTTCCTCCAGCCGTTCGATGGTCATAGGATTGTAAACCACCAGGAAACCACCCTCAATCTTGATGGCCTCAATACGTGACAAATAGAATAGAGTATCCTCAATATCTTTAATACTAACCTCACTTTTAAACAGCCTTATACTCTCTTCATATGCTTTCTTTAATTCATGTACCGAGAAGTCGACAAGTATTTCTTCTGCCTCGCTATTTAACCGACTGCCCTGCGAATAAAGATATTCAATAATAAATTGGGCAAGCTCCTGCCTTTTTTTCAACCGTTCCCGGAACGTTTCTTTCGACTCCAGAGCAATGGCCCGAATATGGTTTTTTGAATACTCCAAACCTCTGTATTTAATCATCTTTTTAATCGTCCAATAATTCAAGATTACACGTATCTTATTGGGCGCTACATGATCACAACCATATTTTTCCGCTTCTTCGTTCAATTCTTTGACATTATAGGTCGCCTCTTCTTCTTCAATTACTGTAGCCAGATACTTTTCAATACTGCTGTAGGATTCAAATAGCTGCAACGAACGGTTTGTTCTTTCCCCCTGCTTAATATAAGCCGAGAGGTCTTTGGTATGTGCCAAAATCCCTTCCTCACGCATTAGATTCAGAGCATTAATGACGTCTTCCTTTTCAATTGCAAGCTGGTCAGATATATAATCCACCCGTGACTCTGCATCTTCATCCAGCTCTATACTATGGCTCCTGCTGGAAATGAGTCTTTTAATGATCCGTATAGCATTTTCCTTTTCTTTACTATCGAAAAGCCTTTAATATCCACGGTGGTGTAACAGATAAGCGATCCTTTACATTGATGACGGCCAGAGCATAAGCCAATTCAACAGGATACTCATCAATCAATGTTCTCATATCTGCTCGTTCACAGATCTCTGAAGCAAAGTGTTTTTTAATCAGTGACACCGGCTCTACTCTTGCTTCGTACCCCAGGTATTGAAAAAAGGACCGAAATTCCTTTTGGTCCTGCAACAGCGCATAAAAAATCTGCTTCATTGAGCCTTCCAAATGATTAAACGCCATCACTTCATCAGCGAATAACTCTTTGACTTTAATTGAGTCATTTAAAGGATTATTCAGTTCATCCGTTTGCAGCTTTTCATCTTTAACAAGCGCATGGTAAGGCTTCTTGGGAAACAGCAAGGCCGATAAATACAGAGTATCTATGACCTTCTCAGTTGCTATCCTAAAGTTCTCCAAAATCGGTCGCATGTATTTCAAATCATGTTTAATGATATTATGGCCGCATAAATAGTCAGCGCCTCTAAGAAAATTTGCAAAGGCAGCTATGGACTTAGAATGAAAAACAGCCCCGGCACCATTAATGCCGCCCATATCCAAGATCGCGCTATTCTTCGGATGCACTTCCAGATCAATATAGGCGATGGATTTCATTGCTCATAGCCCCTTACACTATCTTATTGCATTTTCTTCTTAACTTTTTTCGCCACAAATATACATTTTCCTTTAAACTTCCCAAAGACATCCAATTTAAACATAGTGAAATTCTACCGGCTTATCTTCTAAGAATAAAACGATTAATTAATACACTTTTCATTATGCGGAAAGATCACATTATGCTAAGTATGTATTATTAGAAGCTGCTTAGCGAAAGGAATTCTGAGTTGTGTATAAAAGTAAACAAGGCTAATAATATTAAAGCAGGAAAAACTTTCCTCTTTGACGAACTCTGTTAATGATTGAACATTCATGTCGCAAATTAATAGCTTAATTCGATTATTGGGAAGGAGAAAGTTAATGTGAGTACACATAATCCTAGACAGGTAATCGAAGACTTACGTAGCCACTTGGCTGCACCTGACAGGCGACTTATTTTTCTTTTGGGAGCTGGAGCCTCTGGTGCGGTTAATATTGCACCTATAGAAAGCTCGCCCTCAAGTGAAAAGCCGAAACATGTACCGCTTATTCCAGGAATTAATGGTTTGACTGAAGAATGTGCTGCTGCTGTAAAATCTATGGGAAAGCCTCAAGCTGAAGCTTGGGATAAGTTATCTCAACAATGTGAAAAGGAAAGCCGTTCTTCAAATGTAGAAAACATACTTTCTAAGGTTAGAATGAAGATTGATGCAATTAGTGAAGAAGAAATGTTGGTTGGCCTTAGCCGAAAACAACTTGCCGAAGTAGAGGAAAATATCTGCAAAACCATAGCTAAAACTGTATGTCCAGATGAAGATAAAATCCCGGAAAAAATACCACATGATCTTTTTGCTGATTGGGTTAAGAAAGCTAATCGTACCATCCCTCTTGAGATCTTTACTACAAATTATGATGTTTTGTTAGAACGATCTTTTGAAGCGTCAAGGATCCCGGTTTTTGATGGTTTTGTCGCTTTCTTCATGCAATGGGGGGGAATATTCATTGATGCAAGGCAGCCCGACCTTAATTGGTTGTGTGGATTCAGTAAAGGGGGCCGTAGTTACAATCCGCCTTTATGAAGTGCCGACCTTCATGATGATTGATGGACGCTCCTACAGGGTTGGGCAAATTGGAGCTTTTCTAAGGATTCCTCTGGGTTATACTCACCTCTATGCTATTTGTACACTTGTCGGGGCGGCAGCTGCACCGATTAATAATGAAAACACAAAGCCCGGTCAACGGTGGCTTTCTGCAACGCTCTTTGGTGAGTCTATTGGTGGTGTGTTTGAAAGGGGGGTTAGTCAGTACCCAACTATTGGGGATGAAGTTCATCTGGTCACGCCTGAAGATATGCGTGTTATTTATGCATCTACTATAGAAGAACGGTCTATTAACGTAGGCCATATTGCCGCAACTTCTGGTATTTCCGGTAACCTAGACTTGGGTCGGTTAATTACGCGCCATTCAGCTGTAGTGGGGTCTACCGGCTCGGGCAAATCAAACTTTATGGCAGTTTTGGTTGAAGCAATTGCAACGCAAGGATATCCTGCAGCACGGGTATTAATTATCGATCCGCATGGTGAGTATGCATCTGCTGTAGGGCAATATGGCAGTGTTTTTAAGATTAATCCTGACCCAAGAAAAGAGGAAAAACAATTATACGTTCCCTATTGGGCGTTGCCATATGATGAGCTTCAGACTGTAGCTTTAGGACCTATGCAGCCCGGTGCTGAGACTGCCATTAGAGACGAAGTCACTGAACGCAAAAAAGCGGCTGCTAAGCATCTTGCAAAGCAGCCCCCTGAAACAGTAATAACATCTGATTCTCCGATCCCTTTTAGTCTAAGAAAATTATGGTTTGATTTAGATGATTTTGAGCGGCAAACATTTAGTGACAACGCTCGTACAAATCCTAGCGAAAAAGTAAGAAATGGCAGTGCGCAAAATCTTATATCTAACCTGTACCCAGCTCCTAATCCAGGTAATAGTGCACCATTTGCCCATCCTCGCCCGAGAAACATCGCAAAACAGTTAGAACTATTAAAAAGTCGGCTTCAGGACTCCAGGTTTGCATTTCTCTTCCAACCTGGTGATGGTTTTTCACCCGATTTGGATGGTAAGATTAATGGAGACTTAGACATTCTCGTGCAGTCTTGGGTGGGGCACGATAAACCAGTGACTGTGCTGGACGTATCTGGTCTGCCACCAGAAGTGCTATCAATTGTAGTAGGTACTTTAGTCAGGATTGTTTATGATATGTTGTTCTGGGCATACGATTTGCCGATTAGTGGACGGAATCAGCCGCTTTTGCTTATATTGGAAGAAGCACATATTTTCCTTCAGGAAGGACATGAATCTGCCGCACACAGGACGATATCCAGAATTGCAAAAGAAGGCCGTAAGTACGGAGTAGGGTTATGCGTGGTGACTCAACGCCCAGTCGAGATTGAGAGCACCGTCTTAAGCCAATGTGGTACAATGATTGCGTTACGACTCGCTAATTCAGCGGATCGTTCTAAAGTAGAAGCAGCTATGCCTGATGATTTGGGAGCATTATCCGGAATGCTACCCGCATTAAGAACCGGGGAAGGTATAGTATTAGGAGAAGCAATGCCAATTCCTTCACGAATTCAGTTCTTTAAAGCTCGTAGTCGCCTTCGTGGCGACGATCCCGATGTGCCGCAGGCTTGGCGTCAATCCCGCCCGGATGGTTTGTACTATGAATCAGCGTTAAACAACTGGCGGCAACAAACAGATGTTAGAGGGGAGAACGGTGATGGTTGATTTGATTTTTGTTGACTCTTCAAATATTGAAGCAATCGGATATGATGATGGGACTAGTGATCTCCACATTCAATTTACTTCAGGCAGTTACTATATTTTTCATAATGTACCCCGCGACATATTCGAGTCAATACTTTACGCACCTTCTAAAGGAAGTTTCTTTAATAGAGAGGTAAAGGGTATTTACACGTTTACGAGACAATGATGCCGCAAATTTTCCCGCAAGCATCCAGACCCACGGGAGTATCCCTTTTAAAATAATTAACCGTAGCTTCACTTTTCCCCTTGCTTTCAGGGTCGCCGCTACGGCAAAGATAGACATCAACAGTAATAGATGGTTATAAACATAATGAAAAGTGCGAAACTCCTTTAGCGATAATTAAGTTTAGTTGCTGCTTTTCATTTAACAGATGTAAAGCTGACTCTCATTCGTTATAAAATATCAGCGTATAATCCTTCTTTTGTCTTAGTAAACACAACTTTAGACGGAAATAAGTTCTCTCCCATATCGGCGAAACCAACTAAAGTCATTGCCCATTCTGATAACTCGATTGGAAGTCGGTAGCATTTTACATTACCTGCTTCCGCTATTGTAATTAATGGAATCATCTCTTGACTACAACCGACTGCCAAAGCATCGCAGACAATTCGGTCTTTTGTTATTTCGAGCAAAGGTTGCTTATTGATGTCAAAATAAACCTTTGCTCCTCGTTGATTCAAAAAGTAATCCTTTGAGGGTATAATGTACACAGATACCTCTAAATGTTTGCACATCTTCTCCACCGAAAATTTGGAGCTGTTATAACCTGTGCCACGCTTGTCCTGAGTAGCACGTATATGCTGATAAACTATTTCCGGTTGGTTTCCAAGAAGAGTGCTGTAGCCTTTTTTAATATTAGAACGGCCTCCTTGAGTTCGGCAGTCCTGCGCTTTTCTGCTTTAAGCTGTCTCTCAAGATCCTGAATCCTTACATGGTCGGGGTCTTGCTGCTGTTTATGTTCTTTAATCCAGTTGCTTAATGTTTGGGGGTTAAAAAACTGTTATAACGCTGTAAATAGACCGATTTCCCTCAAGAACCATTCTGATTGCATCCGCTTTAAACTCATCGCTGTACCGGTTTGTTGTTTTTGACATTTTTTATCTCCTCCACAGGGTTATTATAGCCTAACCACTGTGTGTCCGGCAAACCGGGTATAGGTCAAATATTTCTACGAGAAATATTCTTATCTCTTCTTATATCTAAAATAGAACTTGGGTGACACAATAGAGTGCAACGGTAAGTAGTGGCTAACTGGTTTACGTTAGCCATCTCGTTATTTAAAGGAGAAAAATCCTCTAACGGTATCAAAATGTTTGTATCCAATAATCTTCTCATTTTTCATCATCCAATAATTTACAGAGGTTCTCTTTCTACATATTTCCTCTTTTCCCTGCAAATAGTTATTGACAGGAAAACAAAAAAAGGACAAAAAATTGTCCTTTATTGCAGATAATCTGTTAGTAATGAATATAGAGGATGACTTTCATTTAGGAAATGGAAAAATTGCGGAGGGTTGTATTGAGGCATATACTCTCTCAGAGCCTCGAGCGTAAAGGCATTCTGGTAAGTTACTATATTTTTCAACTTTAATGCGTAGCCGGTTTCACAACCGCTAAAATAGTTTACAAAATCATTATATCCTACTGCACATTGTCCTTTTACTTTTTCCCACAAGGTATCGATTGCAGCACCCATGATTCTATCTACTTCTGCCACTGCCACTACTTTTTTGCCGGGGCTCGTTTGATAAATGATCAGCTTATCCCCACGATTTAAACTCGGCTTTCTGCGTCTTAACTCATACGTTTTATATCCTTCAATAATCGCTTCAACATGTTCGGGCTTAATATTTCGCAGCTTTTTTATTTGCCTCTTTCATATCTATACCTCTATTATATTAGAACACTTGTTCCGACTCAATGACTTGCTTTAGCTTTTTCTGTGCACGTCATCATCATCATGGCATACAGTGCAAAGGGTTACCAAATTGTCCTCGGTATTTTTTCCACCTTTTGCGTGCTCTTTAACATGGTGGAGTTCGAGATGCCTGGGGTCGGACCTATCCCATAGGCTTTTATTCCACTGACATCTTACACATGTATAATTGTCTCTACGTAATACGCGACCACGTACCGGGTCGGGTATTATTCTATCGTGTTCAGGGCTTTGGCGGGTTGATTCCAGGAGGTATGTACCTACGGGTAGATCCGGTTTGCCTGTGGTTTTGGTAACGATGGGCCAGCCGTATTCCGTTCTTAATTCTCTTACTCTTCTTGCCCATTCGGTTTTATCTTTTGCAACGTAGCGGAGTTCTTCGCCGGTTACCGGTTCACCTACGTTTTGTTTAAGGTACTCTAGAATTTTGTTTCGAACCGACTCATTACTGTTACGTATATTCTTGGCCAGGTTCCAGCGGAAAGCTGCTTGCTTGTCTTGCTCCGACGATAGGAGTATATAATCGTCGGGCTTAATATTTTGTATGTTCTCGAGAGGGAAATCCTCTTCCTGGTACATTTCCTTTGCTGCTGTACCACTGATAATTGCCCATCCATATTCGACCCGTAACTCACGCACTCTTCTTGCATATTCCTGAATACCGGAAATTACAGACAGTTCATCGCCGTTAATTATGGTAAGAGGATACTTGAGGAAATATTGGAGTATTCTTTGCCGTGCGCTTACCGTACTACCTTCCGGTGCAAGAGAAATACCAAGTGCTCTTAAAGTGTGAAGTACCGGGACAAGGGAAAGAACTTTTGGCCGGAGCTCTTCCTTTTGCAGCTCCAGCTCAAAATTATTTAACAGCCTATGGAGTTCTTGTATAATTTGCTCCGGCTCGGCTTTCAATGGTCGGTTCTCCCTTTCCATTTCTAGAAATGCACCTTTTAGCACGATGTCGGGCTTGCCGGGTAAATCGGGGTTACCACTAATCCGAGCCATTACCCGGCTTCGTTTGTTTTAATCGAAGACATCCATGCACATTCTTCTTCCTGTGTTAGGAGTACATACACAATATCGGCAATGCGGGCGGCCAAAAGGGGCGGTACAGCGTTACCGATTTGCTTGGCGATTTCGATTTTCGTGCCGGTAAAAATAAACGCATCGGGGAAGCTCTGCAAGCGTGCCGCTTCCCGGTGGGTAATCGGCCTGTGCTGCTCAGGATGTAGGTAGCGGCCTTTTTCCGGCTTAAAGAATTCCGTACGAATGGTAAAGGCGGGGCGGTCCCACCACAATCTGCCGAATAAATCTGTTCCGCCTGTTTTCTTTCTGATCCAACAGTCGGGGGTCAGTTCGGGGGCTATTCGTTGCAGGTCGAAACGGTTCATCCCCTCTTCCGGAATAGCCTTGTATCTTTTTACACTAAGCGGTGTCGGGGACCGGCCGAAATGTAAATCCAAAGGAGGCGGAACATCTCGGATACCGGCACCTTCAGGCTCAGGCAAGTCTGAGATTGCGTCTTTTACCGTTCTCCACCTCTGAGGCGAGTGCAAATACGCCTCGTTTTGTATGGTAATGCCTATAGTATTTTGAATTCCGCCTTTTTCCGGGTTGTAGTGAGTTTTTCTTGGCGGGAAAATTATCGACGGGTCTATTTTTGAGCCGATGATGACGGCTCTGGTTCGTGTTTGGGGAACTCCGTAATCCGCCGCACAAAGCTTGTCCGAAACAACCTTAAAGCCCAACATTTCGGCGGTTTCCACGATTTGCTTATGTTCTTCCGACCCTAATAATTGAGGTACGTTTTCTATTACAAATACCTTTGCCCCGCAGCGCTTTACCACTTCCAGATAAGGACGCCATAATTGGTTTCTTGGATCCCCTTCACGGTTTTTGTTCAGTAAACTAAAACCCTGGCAAGGAGGTCCGCCAATCACCACGTCGGCCGACGGAATCTTAACACTCCTATCGCTTAGGATTTCGCTTATATCACCGAGAACACAGTGGTTGCCAAAGTTAGCGTTATACGTATCCACGCAATACTTATTAAAATCATTGGCCCATACTGAAGTAAAATTATGCCCGAACGATTTGGAAAAACCTAGCGACATTCCGCCTGCACCGCTGAATAAGTCGATGAGTTTGAAATCGCGATTTTTTCGTGTTGACTGTCCACATGTACGATGATTGTAGGCAGCCTCATCTTCTTTCAGCAATAGTGCGGCGTACTCATTTTTTTTGGCATATTTCTTCATATCTGCCCAACCCTCAAATCCGGAATATAGCATTCCTTTTAATTTTTCAATAGTAAATAGCAAATTCCTGCAAGTGCACCCAGACTGAGCCAAATCATTTTGCATTATCACCTCTACCGTCACCCCTGACTTTAGATATTTCTTCAATAACTATATCCGAATCTATGTTATAATTTTATTTAGTGCAAAGATGTAATGGAGGGAACTTATGGCACGGAATATTGTTTACCAGTCAAGGGCCTGGCATGACTTTCCCGGTGAGATTAACTGTGCGGAATCTGCAGTTGTCGTAATTCCTGAGCATGAGGACAAGCGACATGTTGCCAAAGCTATGACCTGTATAAAAACGGACTCTATCTTTACTATACCTGAACTAATTGCCCGTTTTATCCACAGCAACGGCGGACGGCTCGTTTCGCCGCATACGGTTGAATCAATGCTCACTTCAATTACCGCTGAGAGCTTTATCCCCTACTTAAAAATCGAGAATCACCGGCAAAGTTATATCCGGGCGCTGGCCGGTACCATAGGAGTAGGCGAATGTACCCGTAATTTTCAATTTAACATTAAAGGCTGTCCGCCTAATGCCAAAGACATTGTTTCCGGTCTTGTGGAATGGCTAAATAAGTAGGGGAATTTACCCTGTGGTGGTGAGAATAATTATTCCCACCAGGATTGCGACAAATGCAAAAACTCCGCCGAAAATCATAAAGACAAGTCTGGCATCTGAGATCCCTACCTGAGTACGGTAGGGGTCAATTTCTGCGCATGAATCCTGTTGGCGTTTCTCAATGCGGCGTTTGAAGCGAATGCGGTAGTCGTCAAACTTTTCTACCTGCTCCCAGCCGTTTTTTGCTTCCTCTGCAATTAGTTCCTGAAATTTGTCTCCGATGATTTTACCGTTGGAGCGGACAATTTTAAATTCCCAGCCTTCAAGGTCGTTTTGAGTGTATGTAGTCAACCTTTCATCCTCCTCCCTTTGCTTTGCACTGTTGGGCGGCAGCGGCAGCGGTTGTGGCTGCTGCTCCGGGGTTATACATGGCCATACCTCCCTAGGGTTTAATGGATAATTATCCTGGATTCCCGCCAACTCATAACGAGGCAGGTGGCTCAACGCCCAGCGCGTGATAGATCTCCTTTTGCTTCTCAAGCAATTCACCTACACGCAGCTGCTGGCCGGGAGATTCAAAACATTCAATGACATCCAGCTTGTCCAGAACTCCCTGAATGGTGTACTTCTTGAATAAATCCGACACCTGCATCTGCTTTTTGATGTAAGACAGGTAAATCAATGCCACAAACTCGACAAAGAGCTTACCTTCCAGGCTTTGCTCGGAGGATACCAGGGTGCGGCGTAGGTTTAATCGTTCTTTCAGGTTGCCAAAGGCCTTCTCCACCAGATCCTTGTTCCGGTAGATTTCCAGGGCTGTTACCGCGTCCATGGTTTCGTTGGTGAGGAGCGCAAAGAATCCGAAATACTTCTTGGCTCGTAAAACCGCCTCTTCCTTTACTGTTGCTTTTGTACCCCGTTTGGGTGTGGTCTTTACATCGAAGTACTTTTTGTACTGGTTTTCATGCTCCGTGATCCGCTTGCCGGATTCCAGTTCGCGGCACAGGGCCATAAGTTTTCTGTCAAAAGCTTTTTCCTCTTCGGCAGCTTTATCGATGTTATAGTAATAATGGACATAGATCTGGCGGGGTTCTTTTAGGGTTTCCTTCTTGTATGGCCGATACTGGGTGTACTGCCACTGGGTTTCAACGGTGCGACAGTAGAGTTCATAGGTCTCATTATAGCATTCAAAGCTGCGGAAGCTCTCATAGATGCCTTCCAGGCTTAACCTCATGAAGCTCAGGGACATTTTGCCAGCGATAAGAAACTTCAGGCGGTCTTTAAAGAGGGCATTAATGTTTTCTTCACTGTAGAAACCCCGGTCCATAACCAGCTTCATTTTAGCAAACCCCAAGGCGTCCAATTCCGCCAATAAGTGCTTCAGTGTCTTGGTGTCCGGGATATTGCCTGCCAGCTTCCGATAGTAAAAAGGAAGGTTGGATGTTTCGCCAAATACCAGAGCCAAGTTGAGCTGTGGAAGCCTGTCATCCTCTTTGTTCTTACCGTACTGCACTTGTCGCAGGCATTGCGAATAGCTGGAGATGGATGTTATGTCGTAGGCCCAGTATTCATTTTCACTCCTGCGCTTCCCCTGAAGCCTAAAGAACTGCTGTTTTTCTGCTTCTGTGATGGATCCGAATAATTCGCTGCTCCGCTGAGATGTAATGGCTTTGCCGTAGGGATGCTTGTGTAGACTTCCCCATTTTTCAAAACGATACAGCGGGTTGTGATCTTCCAGCACCAGGTAATATGCCGTTGATAGTATTTGCCGGTAGGTTTCCGGGAAGCAGACCTTTAAATCCTTGGCAATGCCCAGCTTTTCGCCAATGGCATCCAGCAGATAGGTGGCACCATAAAAAAAACGGGCGGTTTTCTCCGCAGGAACCGGACCTCTTTTAGCAGGTGCGTATTCATCTTTCTTTTTCCGCCCCCTGCCGTCAGTCGGAAGAATTTCACCGGTCTTGTCATTCACCCGGCCAATGAGGGTCCGCTTAGAACGTGACTGTTGCTTTTCCTTGTCCCAGTAGGACACGGACTCGTAAGCGTATGTAATCCCGGAACGCTTATCTGTCTGGCGAATAATGGCGGCCATCTGAACACCTCCTCGTTACGTATATTGTATCACATAACGAGGATTAAAGCTGCTACAAATATGCCAAAAAGCGAATAAATTCAGGTGTTTTTAGCACTTTCCACGCTGACTCGTTATGTGTCAGCGGGAGGGCAGGAATTATGTGTCGCGGTTAAACTATAGACTGAACGGTAACCAAGAAACATTTTCTTGTTCCGAAGTTAACTATCCTTTTGTCTTAATAAAGCTTAATATATTAAACAAAGCCGCAGCGGGCGGGTTACAAGCCTGCTGCGGCTTTGTTTTAATACTGCCGCCAGTTCCAAAAAGCTACTTCATCTACCATCAAAATGGTTATCCACTCTTCTCCCTGTAGTGCAAGAAGCTCTTTTGTGGGGCCTGTAATGACTGCGCCGTAATGATAGATGCCGTTTTCTTCAAGATGGTTTATTCTTTCTGTAAGATTAAGAGGTCTGAAATCAACGCGGTCGGCTATGTTTTGGTTTTCTTCCAGGAAATAAAGAGTTTTCATAAACTGCTGATGAAAAACAGTCTGGTCACCGGGGTCATAGTCTGGTGATCTCCGGCTTTCGGAGGAAAATCCCCTGCCTTCTGTGCGGGAGGTGACAATCATATCATCATCATGCCAGATTGGCATAAAGGCCGGGAAGCCAAGATAACTGAAGCGGAATAAGTCTTCATCGTCTTCCACCCCCGAATCCACCGCCAACCAGAGCATGTCAATGTCTTTATCAGAGAATAGGTTAAAGACTTCTTCGGTGGGCAAAAGCCGGTTAAAGCTGACGTAGGCTGATGCTACCGTGCCCTCAGGTAGCATCTCCAGGATGTCCCATTGAGAATTTGCCTGAAAATTAGCCGAGTGTGCGGGATGCACCATATAAGGTGGACTTTGTGTGGTTCTGCCAAGCTCTACTCTGTCGGTAAAAGTCATCCTGGAAAATATAAATCTGTAGTTTAGCTCCCCTACCTTGATTGTTTCATGACCAACTCTTTTTGTCATGTCACGCGTGGCGTCCATGGTAAAAAAAGGATTGGCCTGTGTGCTGGTGCCGCGATACTGGCCGTAAGGATCGGTGACAATCAGTGTATATTCAATTACATTACGGAGCACTTCACCGCGGGAAGGATTACCGGTCGCATAGTAAAGCATGGTAATAATTGAGGAAACAATGGTGATAATGATCAAAAAAGAAATTGCTGTAAAAGCGGTTTGGAGACGGGCTGACCATTTACCGCGTTTTAGTATTTTCTTCTCTGAGTTAAGTGCGCTTTTTTTTTCCTGTCCGGAGTTATGCGGGGCAGTCTTTTTTTTGTCGTCCAGGCGCTCCTGTAGGGCTTCTAGTTTTTCCAGTTCTTTTTCAAACTCTTTTTCTTCTTCTTCAGACATTTTGCCGTTTTCGTAATCGTCAAGTTTTTTATTGAAATCGTCAGTCATGTATTTTCGCCGCCTTTCTTTTTACGGATGGCCTGTCTGGCTCTGTAGAGGAGAATTTTAAAATGTGACAGTGATACATTCATCACGGATGCAGCTTCGTTATAGTTTAACTGGTGAAAATCGTGGAGCAGCAGTGCATATTTCTGTTTTTCGGGGATGTTTTCAAGTAGTGAGATGATTTCAGTAATTTGTTCGTCGGTTACTATTTTGTCTTCAATGCTGATTTGTTTGTCCGGCAGTGCGGACAGATATTTATCTCCTTTTAGCCTGACTCTGCTTCGTTTTCTGATATAGTCAATAAAAGCATTGTGCGCTACTGTGAACAGCCAGGGCTTCACCTTCTCTCCCTCGTAATGCTCCAGGTACAGGTAGGCTCTGACAAAGGTCTCCTGAACCAGGTCTTCTGCAGCGTGATGATCACGGCAGAGAGACAGTAAATACCGGTATATGTCGTTAAAGTAGCTTTGGTATACTGCATCAATTGACTGTTTCATCTGCCCCTCCTACCCTATCTACGGATGTAAAGAAAAAAAGTTACACTAATTTTAATTATAGCATCCTGAATTCCTCAAGACTTTAGCGTAGACACAATTCATTTAATGCTGTCTATGATATCGCCAACTGCGTTAAACGCTAAAAGAATCTGTTTCTGCTTCTTGGTCAGAGCTTTTGTGAAGCGGTATCCATCATGGCCTGAAAGAATGGTGATATTTGACAACCCAAAATTAAGAAGTAGTGTTTTATGCGTCGCTGGTCAAAATGGTGGCGCTAAAACCTCTGGCAAAACGATAACGCCGTCCCCGGCGTTATCGTTTTTTGAAAATTTTAGATATTGTGGCAGGATACACAGCTGGCTGACATTAGCAGGGCACAAAGATTACTGGCTGATATATGCTGAGGGGCACCGTTCCTTCATCAACTTTAGAAAACCTTCTTTATCTTTTGGAGAAATAATGACAGCGCCCTTTTTATGCCGAATCTCAAGTCTATCCATGGATGATGCAGGCGCACTTAAAAGACTGCGTGAAGGCTTAATGGATGTAACATCAGAAAGGGCTACCGTCCATTTGACCGGCCCGCCCCGGATAATAAGTTTTTCATCCAGGACCCTATACCCCGTGCCAAAAAATACCCAACAGATAAATATGCTGATACCGGTATTTATGAATACTATTACAGAAGAGGAAGAACCCAGTGCCGAAAATGCCAGCAGCAAAATCCCGGAAATTATAATAGCAGTCAGCCACCAATCATATTTAGACAGAAAATACATGTCATGACATTCCTTTCACTATTATGCATACAGTCAATCAGCTGAAAACGCTTATTACTTTATCTGGTTTCATATTGAACAGAAACCACTATCGCATAAATGCAAATAATAACCGCAAACCCAATTATCACCCTCGGCATCCAGGAAATATTAAACAACATTCCGGCCGATACAGAAAAAAACGTGATTGCCAAACCCAAAAAAACAACAGCAACGATTCGGTATGATTTTTTTGTGTCCATCTTTTTTCGAACCTCAGGGCTTGATACCAGGTAAATGGTTGTTAATAATGGTCCTTTCTCCTGAAAGGCAAACAATGAATAAACAAGACAGAAAATTGCAATAGCTGCCGTTATGATGACTGCCCCAGTCATTCGACAATACCTCCCGGTACTGATTTCTACATTATATTCACCGCAAGTTAATGTATTTCCTGCAAATGGCCCTGCCGGCTCCTGGCAATTAGCTGCCATTATTCTCTCTTCAAATATTCAAAATTAATATTAAAAGCATCTTCCAGCTCTTTTGGATCAGGCTCCGACCCGGTCATAAAGTTTCCGTTGCTGTCAAAACAACCGTCTGTGGCAACCATATGTAAATGGGGATTGAAGTTTAAATCATCGCCGAATGTTTGCACAGCGATAACTGCTCCGGGAGCAGCATTATCATCGGTAGTACCCAGTTTAAGGTACATGGATAATACGTTCCAGGCAAACTTACTGAGTTTGGCAAGGAGCTTTCGGTCATGCATGAAATATTTTCTGAGCCGTTTTGGTATACTGAAAACCCACTGCCTGTGTCCAACTTTTTTAAGCACTTCTTCACACAGCCATTCTCCAAACTCAACCACCCGTCTCTGGTGACAGGACAGGGAGAAATGCCAGCACTCCCAAAATGTTTATTAATTGATCAATAGCGTCATTTAAGTATTTACTATCTACTCCATTGACTATCTACTCCATTGTCCACCTTTTGGAGTCCACCTTTTGGAGCCCCCCTTTTGCTTAGCTATGGGGTCTTTACCTACTTTTTAACATAAGTGTGTATCCGGGAAAGAATTATTGCATCAATGGCTGTAATGATGTAATGTATGGGTAAGCCGGTCGGGATTAAATTACCGGAGGAATTGTGCATGGAATACAATGAACTTTATGAAAAATATCGGAGACTGTTGGAAGAAAACCAACGTTTACGGGGAGAGAATGAGGAGTACCATAAACGTCTTGGTTTGGCGATGCCGGCATCTCTTTTTAATGACGAGGATACATTTGATAAGGTAAGCACATCAGTAAACAACATCAGTTCTCCTGAGGATAAGGTAAAGTTGTTTATATCCTTATTTAGGGGCAGGGATGATGTGTATGCAGAGAGATGGGTGGACAAAAAAGGCAAAGCAGGCTATTCTCCGGTATGTCTGAATAAATTTGTGAGGGGTATCTGTAAAATCCGTACAGTCAGGTGTTCCGAATGTGAACACAGAATTTACGCGGCATTAAATCAGGATGTGATCGCCAGGCATCTGAGGGGTGAGAATGTTTACGGTGTTTATCCGATGCTTGATGATGAATGCTGTTATTTTCTCGCCATGGACTTTGACGGTGAGGGCTGGGAAAAAAATATACCTGTTATCAGGGAAATATGTAATGAAAAGGCCATTCCTGTTGCTGTTGAGCGGTCACGGTCGGGGAATGGCGCACACGTATGGTTCTTTTTTGAAGACAGGGTAAGTGCTGCTATCGCGAGGAAATTTGGCACGGCGATACTGACGCAGGCTATGGGTCGGAGGCATGAACTTAAATTTACGTCATACGACCGGTTGTTTCCAAGCCAGGATACACTGCCGAAAGAAGGGCTGGGTAATTTAATTGCTCTGCCGTTGCAGTTAAAAGCACGGAAAAATGACAACAGTGTTTTTATTGATGAAGGTTTTCGGCCGTATCATGATCAGTGGGATTATTTGAGCAATATCCGGAAACTGACTTTGAACGAGATAGAGGTATACATTTCCGGACTGTGCACCGGCCATGAACTGGGCGATTTAAGGCAAAGTGAAGATGAGGAAGACAAGCCCTGGGCAACACACAGCATCAGTCACAGGCTGGACAAAGCGGATTTTCCGGAAACTGTGAGTTTAGTAAGAGCTAATCTGCTTTATATCCGTAAGGACGGGTTTTCTCAGAAAGCTTTGAATGCGATTAAAAGACTTGCCGCGTTCAGGAACCCGGATTTTTACAAAGCCCAGGCTATGCGGTTGCCTGTGGGGAAAAAGCCACGGGTAATATCCTTAGCAGACGAAACTGCATTGTTTTTAGGCCTGCCGAGGGGCTGCGAAGCTGAGTTGGCTCATCTGTTAAACAGCTATCGTGTTGTGTATGAAATAGCTGACGAGACCTGCCGCGGCAGGCAAATTGATGTTCAGTTTAACGGAGAATTGCTGGGTGAGCAGGCAGAATCGGCCGCTGCCCTGTTACGATTTGACAATGGAGTATTGTTTGCCGCCACCGCTTTCGGAAAAACGGTTATCGCGGCAAACCTTATTTCCGAAAAAAAGGTTAACACTCTGGTGCTTGTCCATACCCGACAGCTACTTGAGCAATGGAAGAAACGCATGGGTGAGTTTCTTGTAATCAATGAGGTGCTGCCGGATGATAGTTCGGGTAAGCGCGGACGCAAAAAGAAGCATGGCGTTATCGGGCAGATTGGAGCGGGTAAAAAGAACCCGAGCGGTATTGTGGATATAGCAGTCATGCAATCGCTGGTGAAAGGTGATGAAGCAAAAGAGCTGGTTAGAGATTATGGTATGGTTATCGTTGATGAGTGTCATCATGTTCCGGCTGTGAGCTATGAAAAAGTTATTAAATTTGCGACGGCGAAGTATATATACGGGCTGACGGCCACACCGGCAAGACGCGATGGACACCATCCAATTATATTTATGCACTGCGGCCCTGTCAGGTATAAGGTGGATGCGCGTAAGCAGGCGGAGAAACGCCCGTTTGACCATTATGTGATTCCCCGCTTCACTCCTTTCAGGAAGCCTGTCTCTCAGGATGAAAAGGATTGGCCAATCACGAAAATATATGCTGAAATCAGTGCAAGCGAGATTCGCAACCGACTAATTATTGATGATATTGTCAGCTGTGTTAATGAAGGGCGGAACCCGCTGATTCTCACCGAGAGGACGGCTCATGTCGAGATACTGGTTAAAGCATTGAAAGAAACATTGCCTCATGTTGTGACGTTGACAGGCAGTATGTCGGCAAAAGCAAGAAAAGCGGCGATGAGGTTGCTGGCTGAGACACCGGAAGATAAGAGTGTCGTGCTTGTTGCCACCGGCCGGTTTGTGGGCGAAGGATTTGATGAGCCGAGGCTTGACACGTTGTTTCTGGCGATGCCTGTGGCATGGAAAGGGACTGTTCAGCAATATGCCGGGAGGCTTCACCGTTTTCACGAAAAGAAAAGCAATGTGCAGATTTATGATTATGTTGATGTTCATGTCGGTGTACTGGAAAGAATGTACCAGAAAAGACTGAAGGTTTATGCTTCCATCGGTTATGCCGTCAAAAGCGAAAGCAGACCTTTCGAGTCTATCAATGCTATTTACGATAACAACAATTTCCTGACCGTCTTCACCAATGACATTTCATCCGCAAAAAGTGAGATTATTATTGTCAGCCCGTTTATCGGTAAGCGGCGTTTGCCCCGGATGTTACATATTTTGGCTGCCGCCATAAGCAATGGGGTAAAAATCACGGTCATCACCCGCCCGGAGGCGGACTACAAAGAAACAGACCGTCTTTCCGTGCGGGAAATGGCCGACAGGATCAGAAATTGCGGAATTAATCTTTTTTTTAAAACTAATATTCATCAGAAGTTTGCTGTAATTGACCAGAGGATTGTCTGGTACGGGAGTATTAACCTACTCAGCTTCGGCAGTTCCGAAGAAAGTATTATGAGGCTGGACAGCCTGAATATTGCCAATGAACTGGCAGGTACAATCTGAGTTTTCGGTAGGTATGCTTACAATGAAAGGTTGAATATGTCACGCAGTTCACTGTCGGACATTTCGGTCAGCCATGTTTCTCCGGTTGAGACTGTCAGGTCCGCCAGTTCTTTTTTTGCTTCGAGCATTGAGTTTATTTTTTCCTCAAGTGTGCCGAGGGTAATGAATCTGTGGACGGTGACGTTGTTTTTCTGGCCAATGCGGTAGGCTCTGTCTGTGGCCTGGTCTTCAACAGCCGGGTTCCACCATAAGTCGTAGTGGATCACATGGGTGGCTGCGGTCAGGTTCAGGCCTGTGCCGCCTGCTTTAAGGGAGACCACCATCAGGCGGGAATCGTGGTCTGACTGAAACGCTTCGACCAGCGTTTCCCGGGCTTTCCTTTGCAGACTGCCGTGAAAGAAGCTGACAGGGAGATTTAGCTTGCTTTCCAGCATTTGTACCAGCAGTTCGCCCATTTCTTTGTACTGGGTGAAGATGAGGGTTTTTTCGTTTTGCTGCACGATTTGTTTGAGTAAGTCGAGAGCCATCTCGGCTTTGCCGGAATAATGGGGTTCCGGCTGGCCTTTTTTGGAGAAATGGACAGGGTGGTTGCAGATTTGTTTGAGCGAGGTCATCAGGCTGAAGATCAGGCCCCTTCTTGCCATGCCGTCGCTGTCGCTAATCTTTTTCATCTCCCGCTCCAGCACCCCGTGGTAGAGCGCGGCCTGCTCAGCCGTTAGGCGGCAGTATTCATTCTTGGTTGTTTTCTCCGGCAAATCGGATATAACTGTTTTATCGGACTTCATCCTGCGCAGGATAAAGGGGGCGGTGGCTTTGCGCAGCAGCCTCGCTCTTTCCATGTCTCTGTACTTCTCGACCGGTACGGCAAAACGCCGCGCGAATTCTTTTCTTGAGCCGAGAAAACCGGGGAGGATGATGTTAAAGATGCTCCAGAGTTCATCGAGCCTGTTTTCCACGGGCGTGCCGCTCATCGCGACGTAGCCGTCAGCCCGGAGCATTTGTAACGCTATGGCCTGTGCGCTGTAGGTGTTTTTCACGTTCTGTGCCTCATCGATCACCAGGAGGCTCCAGCTTTTTTTGGAGAGCAGTTCCTTGTCGTTGCGTGCTACGCCGTAACTGGTAACAATGATGTCTATGTCTGATATCTGTAGTTCCCTGTCGGGGCCGTGGCAGACTGTGACTTTTAGAGAAGGCGCAAAACGGGCGCATTCTTTCTCCCAGTTGCCAAGCAGCGTGGTGGGGCAGACCACCAAGGCTGGCCCTCGCAGTTTCCCTTCTTCTTTCAGTTTCAGAATGAGAGCGATAACCTGCAGTGTTTTGCCAAGACCCATGTCGTCGGCCAAGCAGCAGCCGAGTCCTCTGTCATAATTGCCATAGAGCCAGCGCAGGCCACGCTCCTGATACGGGCGCAAGCTAGCCCGAAGGCCGGCCGGTACGGAGACATCTCGTTCCGTGTGCAAATCAGCAAGTAACTTTGCCAGGACGGCATCGTGTTCAAAGCTGACGTCGCCCGCTTCTCCCGTCAAGCCGGCGCGCAGCAATTGGGTCGGACCGAGCTTGGGCAGCGGCTTTTTCAGCTGAGTCAGGATGCGGTCTACTTCTTCCGGCTGAAGCAGGAGGTAGTTGTCGCGGTAACGCACAATCCCCGAGGCATCCGCCGCCAATTTTTTAAATTCTTCTCCGCTCAAGCGCGTGTCGCCGAGGGACACTTCCCAGTCAAACGAGACCATCTCGGCCACTGATAGGTAGGTAACGTTTTTCCCTTTGCTTTTGGCGGACAGCACAAGCTTTGGCGATAGGACGGAGAGGAGTTCTTTTGGCAAGAGCATGCGAATGCCAAGCATGGAGAGCACTTCTTTGCCTTCGCCGAGAAAACGCGTCAGCTCATCGGTTCCCATGGCAAGCGGCTGTTCTCCTTTGTTGGCGAGCATTTCTTTCAAATCGGGACAATAACCGGCGGAGGCGGCAATTTGCCTGGCTACAATGGCCAGCACGTCTCCCGCCTGGCAGGAAAAAGCGTCCTCCCCGGCAAAAAGCCGGGCAAGAGGTATAGGCGGTGCGAGCGGATCTTCCCTGTCTTCCACATCAAGATAGAAACGGAATTTCTTCTGGCGTCCGGACGGCAGTTCAATCCGCACCAGCGGCCCGAAACGTCCGGTCATGCCGGAGAGACTTCCGAGCCAGTCCACCACCGCTTTGCCCGTCTTCTTTTCTTCGAATTTTTCCGGGCGGTAGTCGGCCAGTTGGAAAAAGGCGAGGCACAACTTGTCGTCCTGTTCAATATTATTGTATGAACGCATAAGATAGGCCAGAAAGAGCGAGACGATTTCTTCCGCGCCTTGCCTGCCCGGCATGACTGCTTTCTGTTTACGGTGAAAAATCAAGGTGGGCGGCATCAGCTTTGCCAGCATCTCAATAGCGGCCGCTACAGCGGCATCACGAGACAGCGGCCTGTAGGAAATGTGGAATTGACCGGTTTTCTGCTGAACGACTTCCGGGATAAAGGCGGAGGTTCGGGCCAGCGCGAGGGCAACTGTTGCGGCGGCGCTCAGGAAGGTGATCTCGGGAGAACCTTTAAGGAGGAGGGGCATTTCCAAAAAGAGTTTTAATAGGGTTGGCAAGTCGATTTTGCTCCCACGGAACTGCCGCATCCTGCATCGTCCCGCTTCGAGTAGCGGGACGCGTACCGTCGCTGATTTATCGGCGCCAAAGGGTGAAGTCTGCTCCGGCCAGACAAAAGCTTCTGTGTTAAGCGGCTGTCCTTCATTAGGGTAAAAAATGTGTATGCCGGCCGCTTTTTCAAAGGCGTTATTCTCAGCGACGTCTAACGTTTCGGCGGCTGCGGCCACATTTTTGTAGGCCTTTAAAAGCAGCCTTTTAAAGGCCGAGTTAAAAAGCGGCTTATCGGCGAGCAGAGGAAAGATCGCTCCGGCTTTTTTATCCAGACCGGCGAAGCTGAATTCGGTAGGCTCAGACGGCTTCACAGTAACTTCCGTCAGCGGGACAAACCTGTCTTCCCGTTTCACTTCGCCGGCAAAACCAGCCGTTTCCATCAGCTCCTCTTTGGCAAGCCCCCGCAAGCTGAAGAGCATGAAAGGGTCGATATCTATTTCCTGTGACAGCACGTAGAAGACGGCGGCCAGATGTTTGCAGGGATTTACCCAGTCAGGACAGGAACAAACTGCTTCTATTTCGCGCCATGAGCCGGGGAACAGTTGAATCCCGTGGCGTTCAAAGACAAAAGGCAAATCGAGCGGCAGCTTGCCCGTGGAAAGTTCCGCAGCAAAAGCCGGGTTTTGGCCGATGATTCTGTTGATAGTTTCCACCTGAACCGGCGTGAAGTGCTTCAGCCTCAGATAAATTTTGTAGGCGGCCGCGCGCTGTCCTTTTACTCGCGCTTCCAGGGTGCCGTCCCGGATTTTGACATCTTTCACCCTGCCTTGTGTGGCGTAACTGCGGCCTCTGGACAGTCGGTTACTATGGTCGAGGCGACGCAACGCATCGAGCCAGGAATCTCCCCATGTTGTTTTGGCGAAGGCGCGCTTCCCTCCGGATTCACCCCGTAGTATGCGCTTCAGTGACTTTACATGTTCACGCAGACCTGCGTCCAGCTTTTTTTCGTCGATTCGTTCCATATAAGCCCGCGCTTTCGCCGACTCTCCCGACTCCAGCCAAAAGCCTGCTATATTAACCAGGAAAAGTGGATTTTCTGGGTCGAAGCTTTCCAGCATATCCAGCAACACCTTGGCTTTATCAGGCATCTCTTCCGCCCTGTATAAATTGGCAAGCATTAGAAGCGCCGGGGGAAAAGTCACTCCCCGGTTAAACATGCCTTGCAGCAGTGTAATCGCTTCCCCGTTTTTCCCCAGAGTCCGTAGTCGCAGGGCATTTTCATACAGCTTCTTTGTTACGGCATCCGGTGCTGTGCTGACTGTGGTATTATTAATTTTTACCAGTTGTTTTTTTCCGTCCAGCAGAACCGGGATCTCCTCATTTTCCCGGTAAACGCCCGCTTTTACGAGCCCCGTGGCAGCAGCTATTTTTACGGGTGCGGGAAACATAGCGTCTTGCAGAATTTCCCGACCGAATTGTTTTCCCCACTCGCCTCCGTTAGCAATCATCATTTCCACTATGACGGCTGCCTGCCGTTCGTCATTATTCTCATCAAACACGTTCGCCAGCAATGACATCCGCATTATACCGCTCTGCAGCAGTTGAGAAAGATTGTCATCTTTGAGATGACTTAATATCTTTTCCGTATGTCGCGCCGAAATCACCTCATACTCCAGACCAAAGGGAGGGACAACCCCCTTTCCTGCCAACAGCGCCACAGTTTGCATGCTGAGCGCGTAAGCAAACTCCCGGATATTTCCCCAATATGAGGCAGCCTGCGGGAATCGTTTCAGGTTAAAGGAAGCAATACCTGCCAGATATTTGTTCTCCCAGTTCACATGATGCGACTGCCAGCGTCTGTACAAGTCGAGTACCTGACGGTCAGCGCCGAGTTTTCCCGCGACTCTCATGATCATCACGGTATACTCCTGCCAGGATCGTAGTGCGGCCGGTCCTTTCGACCTTACTGCGGCCAAACCATGCTCAAACTCGCGGATTGCTTCATGCAGCTGCTTTTTAGCCTCCTGCAACCGACCAAGTTCTGCAAGACACATGGCTGCCAAGCTTTTCGAGAACGGATTGCCTCTCCCTTTGGGTAAAGCGAGCGTATTCAGAGCTTCTTCGGGCTTGCCTTGCAAGAACCTAGCCATTGCCAGGTTGTTTCGCAGCACTTGGTTGTCTTCCAGCTTCAACATCTTGACCAGCATCTCTTCAGCCTGGTTTAACTTTCCTTGTTCCAAGTATTCACGCGACTGACCAAAGAGTTTTTCCAGTTTGTCTCTGCTCATAAAACACCTCCTTGGACAGGATTTTTCATTTTCAACAGGCTTTGGATAATTCCTTTCATATCTGCTAGGAGTGCTTCCTGCTCCAGGCGCAGATTGTGCGCAAGCATAGTTTGGATAACAGGATGAAATTCGTCGTAGCGGACATCAGTAAGGAGTTTTTCCAGTCTTTTGACATAAGAAGGGTGAAGTGTGTCGGCCATATGGCGGTACGCCAGAAGGGTGTTCTCGTCCATGAAGAGCGGCCGTATATTGGGAAAGATGGTTTCTTTGAGGATGCGGTGGATACGAAATCCGCCCAAATCTATATCGCCCCAATGATAAAGCTGCATTGTTGTGCGCGTTTGTTGGCTAAGGAGCGCAAGCAACTGACGTTTACCGGGACCCGGAAAACCGCCTAAGTAGATGAGAATGATATCTTTGGACAATCCTTTGCGTACAAGTTCATGAAAGTTGGTTTTGTTTTCGATTAAGAGAATTGTATCTGCATGCAGACTTACAAAGCGGATGCGATTAATCTGACTGGTATCGATCACGACACCGAAGGTAAGCGGCGTGAGGTCTGTTGCTATTTCATCAATACTGAGTGTGAGCGGGCCTGCGATCAGCAGCTCGTTTGACGTTCGCACAATGCCCAGTTCGGCCAGAATGTCTTCATCGGAGAGATCCGGATCGGCAAAGCGGCGGCGCACGAGGGAGATGAGGGCGGAACGGTTTTTTCCGGCAAAGAGTTTACTGTTACCCAAGTAGCGGATACTGAAAATTCTTTCGGAGAGTTCCCCCTCCTTTTTGTCGTCCAAGCCTGACAGTAATTTAAGGAAAATTTCCAGCTGTTCGCTCTCCGTTGGAAAGGGTGAGGGGATGGCGCGGGTTGCCTGGATGCTATTTTGAGCCGCTTCCAGTGCTTCCAGAATCCATGGTGTTTGGATTTTGGCGGCTGCACTGCTTATAAGGTATAGTTGCTCTGCCAGTTGATCAGCTTTAGGGAGGCGGCCTGCCATGCGGTAGGCCGCAGCGACATTGTGCAAATTTAGGGTAATTTTTTTGAGGATGTTGTCTTTTTCGCCCCGCAGCCATTCCACCTCAAGGATGCCGGCTGTTTGCAGTTCCACGACAGCCAGATGAATGGCGTATTTGTCTTTTGGTTGGTCGCCGGCAAAATAAACTGGCATGGTAGAGCGGTTAAACGATAGGCCAACCCGACGGTTCACGCGGGATGTACCAAAAAAGTGGGCACTGTTTTCGTATTTGTCGAGGAGTGTATTAAGGAAAAAGGAACGGTAGTCCATCTTAGGCCCCCATTTCCAGGATTTCCTGCGGATCGAAGGCTTTGATCACAGTTTCCCGCTTAACACGGATGACACAAAGGTTGCGATCCATCAGCGGGGCGATGTCGCCGATTTTTTCTGTGGGTGCGGAGAGGATCACTTGCAGACCCAAATCACGGATTAGGCGTACGCTCTCCTGAATGCGCTGGTGATCCATTTTACTGTAAGCTTCATCAAAGACAATCAGTCGCAGAGTGTTTTCATCACCCTGGCGGACACGGTAAAGCTGCAAAAAGGATGCGAGGACGGCGATGTAAAACGGCGTTTGCGTTTCCCCGCCGGATTTTTTGCTGAGGACGCGGGATAGGCGGGACTCCCGTCCTTCATCGTCAATATTCAACATGTCGAAATCGAGGTAAGTGCGATAGTCTGTGAACCGTTCCAAGTTTTCGGATAGGCGCTGCCGTTGATCAGCGGTCAGCGCTCCTTCGCCCACGTCAACAATCTGGCGAAACAGTTCATCCACAGTATCGCCGTGCTTCTCAAGAAATGAAGCAGAGAACAGGTTAAAGCCTTCAATTAACATGTCGTCGTTTATCATGTCGTAGAAGCGCCGGTAGGTTGGGTTTGGCGTCACGGTGAAACGGTAACGGTCACGACCGAAGAAGTTGTCTTTTATGGCGCGGTTTATGTCGCTGATCTGTTCCTCCGCCTTTTCAATATTGGCACGCAGCTTGCTGATAAAGTCTTCACGAAATTGTTCCTGAGCACGCTCTTTGGCGTTTTTAATTTTCTCCCGGTAATCCAGGAGCAATGTGTCACGTAATCGTTCCAGTTCACTGTCGTAAGCAGTATTATCAGGCGCTGTAGGGCTGAAGGAACCTTTGAAGTCCCGGTTGTAATATGTACGCAAATCTACAAGCGTATCCCAACGATCCTTCTTCTTTGTCTCGGTACCTTTGACCACTGATGTAAAAGCTGTAATGATATTGGCAGCAGCGCCTCTTGATTTTAATTCCACCTGATAACGGGGTTCGCCGATTTGCTCACGCCAACTGCTGTCATAAAGTGTGGACAGATTTTCAAAACGCCGTAACCGCTCAGCTTCTATCAATGGCAAGGATTCCTCTTTGCCTTTTTTCAAAGAAGTCGTTTCGCCTCTTTTTTCACGCTGATTACTTAAGATTCCTTTTGCCTGAGCGATCTTCTTGTCATATTGGTTAATTTCTTCTGTGAGGCGAGTCAAATAAGAGAGGTCGAGTTTCCCTAATTGATCTATTGCTTCACGCCACTCGGCTTCCAAAAGCGGCAAGGTTTCCGCTTCTTTTTTGAGTGTGAGAATTATATCGATGTCGTTTTGAGAAAGGGCTGGTGTACGGCTCATGCGCGAAAGCTCATTGACAAGAGGAGCAAGATAGGCCAAGCGCTCAATTATGGTACGCCTTTGTTCTTCTTTTTGCTGAATCTGGCGAGCCAATGCTTTGCGTCCGATATAGGGGGCTTCGTAGCGCTTAGGGTTCAGCAGACGAACTACGTAGTTATGATAAAGCATACCGTCGGGGGTGATGGCAGTATAATGGCGGCGCAGATCTTCAACTGTTTCGCTTTTCATGACACGACCCAAAAGATAGTCTGCGTAAGCACGAGCCAGCGGATTATCAGTTTCCACTTCTTCAGCGAGGCTGCCGGGAAGGGCGGTAGGATTAAGCGCCAGGATTTTTTCCATATCTACCAAGCCCAGGTCATAAAAGCGTCGTTCAAATTTGAGCCGGTCGTATGTCTTTAGTGAGGCTGTAAACATCTGCGGTTGCACCAAGAGATAAAACTTTTGTGTATGGAGATAGCCTTCAATAGCTCTCTGCCATTTATCATTTTTAATTTCCAGCAGCTCGGCAAAAATCTGCGGGTTGGCGCCGGGATTTTCCCGCTCAATGCTGCCTTTAAGCTCTAACAAGTTTGATTCGTAAGGCTTAATACCGCGCTTAAGCCCCTCGATTTCCTTACTTAACCGTTCTTCTTCCGTTTTCGCCTGCTTATGTTCGATTTCCAGGGTATAGGCGGTTTTTTGCAAACCAGCCAGATAGTCGTCCATGCGCACTTTAACCAAACTGAGATATTCATGGCTTAGTCGGCTGTAGTTGCCGATGCCTTCGTTAAATACGCTTAGTGTTTCCGCAGATATAATGTTTGGCAGCTGCAATTCGGGGTGAGTGGCGCAGTAACGGGTGACCTCTTGCCAGCAGCGATAGTGACTGTTTAGCAAAGAAGTTAAGCGCTCGGCACTGTTCTTTGCTTTTGTGATCTCCCGCTCCAGAAAGCGTTTTTTCTCTGTCAGCGATTGTTCTTTTTGATAAATGTCGGAGCGCGCCCGTTCCTCTAAAAGGCGGTCGCGTTTTCCTTCCAAAGATGCCAATTGATCTTCCGTTTCTGCGATCTCTGCTGTGAGATTCAGGATGTGTTTTGTAAGTTGCTCAATTTCCCGACGGTGTGCTGTCAAGTCGTCTTCGCTTTTGCCAACGGCGGCACGGTCAAGCAGGAACTGCTGGATGTACAGGCGGTCAGCTTCTTCACGGTAAGCTTGGTGCTGCGTGCTGATGCTTGCCAGTGCCTCCACCCGTTTTTCCACCCAGTCAAGCTCTTCTTCCAGTTGTTTATACTGACGGATATTTTCCTGCATATGAGAAATGTCCACTTCATTTTCCGTATCGCAGACAAACTCGGTGAGGAACTGTTTGATATTCATAATCGGGGAAAAAGGGACGGCTTTGCGAAAAAGTCGGAAAAAGCGGTTGTTTAGTCCTCCTAAAACGCCAACCAAGAGGTCGCGATATTCCGCATTGCTATCTAACACCTGGTAGCGTTTCGCCTCATAATGATTGCCAAGATAGGCGCGCAGGGTGCGGATATTCATCGGGATGTTGTCTAAATTGAAATGGTGCGACGGCAGGTGGTCTTTAAGGTAAAAAAAGCGATGCTTGAATTCACCGTCTTTATAGGTGTCAAAAACTATCCCCAGGCAAAAACGGCTGCCGGAGATGGTGTCACTGTATTCCAGGACAATATAGCTGGTAAAGTCTTTATCACTGCGGAGGTAAACTGTGTTAGTGTTTTCATCTTCAGCCACTTCGCCGCGGAGATACCCTTTCAGTGTCCGTGTCGAACGCTCACTGGCCGCCTTATTGAAAAAGTGGCCCTGAGTGTCACCAAGCATCATCAGCTGGATGGCGTCAATAATGGTTGATTTGCCCGCGCCGTTTTTGCCGGTCAGAAAGTTCACATCCTTAAATTCAAGCAACTGATGGCGAATGTAGTGCCAGTTAATCAATAGCATCTTCTCCAGACGCTTCATCTTCCCTCCCCTCCTCTCCGATAGATGTTTGCCTTAAAGTTTCATAAAGTTCCCCGATTTTCTCGTTGGAGACCAGAAGCGTCACGGACGGGTAGATGATTAAGCGTGTCTGGGGAGTTGTCCAGCTTCCGTCCAGTTTATCAATGATGCTATGGTTTTTCAGGATACCTAAGTTTTCACGCAGCATTTTATCCGACGGCTTTTTGTCAAGCAAACCGAGGTGAAACATTTTCTCAAGCAATTCGCCCACAGTTGTAAACGCTTCACGGCGGAGTGCCAGCTTTTCTAGTTGTTCTTCGTAGATCAGCCTAAGCGTAAAGAGGATATAGGTGGCGGCTTTATCAAGGCGGCGGTGGTTATAGCCAAAGCGGTTGTAGAGAGCAGCCACGCCGCGGTGCCCGTCTAGCTGAGTTCCCCAACCGGCCACCCTGAAATAGTCGGAAAAAAGCGTCTGGTAACGTTCCAGGAAGCGAAAGTCCTTGTTAATCACAATCCCGTGACTTTTAACATCAACTTCGTCGCGCACAATGAAGGTCTTTTGAAAAAGCAAATTGACAACACGGGCAAATTGCTCCCTGTCTTTATCGCTCATTTTTTCCCATTCCTGTTCCCACATGGCCTTTCCCCTCCTCTCTTGAGATGACTAGTTCCGGTAGACGGTAGCCGTTCACAAACAGATAGCCTTCCCTAAACTCTAGACGGTAAGGCAAGCCATTTTCATCGCTTTTCACTGCGGCGAGCAGTAGTTTGACAAACTCCTCCGCAGAAGCAAGTTCCAATTCGGCCGCTGCCATGCTCCGTCTCTCTCCTAATTGCTTCAGGATAAAATCAATGACTTTGCGGTGCGAATAAACCTGTGCCAATCGTTCTCTAAAGCCCGCCAGTTCTTCGGCGACATCTTCAGCGGAAGCAGCCGCCTCCATCACCTCTTCCGGCGCATGTTCCCGCCGTTTAGGCTCATTATATAAAGATAATTCATCCAAGTAGCCGGCACTGTATAAAGGCAGGTCGGCTAAGGCACGAGGCAGCGCCCGTTCATCCTTTAATGGCGGCATTGCTTTTAATACTTCCACCAGTTTGCCTTTGATATCGCGGTCGGCGTTTAAATAGTATTGCATCCGCTCCACTGAAGCCCAGGTATAACCGGCATTTTTTCGGTCAATTTGCGCCAGTATACTGCCCAATCTGTCATAGGTGTCCATAATTTCGCCGATCATGCTGATCGCCTGTGAGCGCGCTTCAGCTTTATCGGCAAACTCGCCCCGGCGCAGTGCGGCGGCAGCAATAATGTTAAGCGTATCCGCGTCACGAAGCCAAGAACGCAGGATAGAGGTAATGCGCTGTTTGAAACGGGGCACACTGTCAAATGTCTTGAGCGGATGATAAACACGGTCGGATACCAGCACACGAAAGCGGTCAAAATGTTCAGCAAGCAGCTCCTTTACATCTTCCTGCTCCTGCAGGCGCTGGTGGTAAATGCGAATGTTATCAAGCAGTTCCCGCAGGCTTTTCCAGAGTTCTTCCGTGGCACGATACGCCTGTTTTAAAGCGTCATACATATGCTCGTCTCTGTCTTGTTCGGCCGTGCGCAAATTTGAATAAGTGGAATAGACAAAACCGTTATATTCCACAGGTTTTCCATGAAGGATATCGTAAAACAGGTGCAGCAGCTTACTGGCGTAACCCGGGACAACATAACTTTCTTCAAAAGAAGCCAGATCCGGCTCCAGTTGGAGCCAGCCCGTATCGACAAATCTGCGCAACAGAAAATGTGCTCTCCCCGAAAGATTTACATCTTCATCCGGCACATAAAGATCATCATCTTCTCTTTTTAAATCAAGCATTCTTGTCTCCAGTCCGGCAACCAGTCTGGAGACCAAGTCTTGCTTTTTTAGGAGAGTTTCACTGCGATACTGGCGGTGAAGGATCAAGAGCGCTTCAATATAAATATCCCTGTTTGGTGACGCAAACAGAGAAAAGAAATTTTGGGGGAATATCTCAAAAAAGCGCACTATGACAGACCTTCCTTCGCCACACATTAAAGTATTTACTTCTTCGACTTAAAAGGGAGATTTCCTTTAGTATGCGGCTAGATATTGCCACTCTGGAGTTATTCAATTTCATATGCAGTCACGTGCGCTCCCGAAAAAATTTCCCCCCTCACCCTAACCCTCTCCCCCCATAGGGTGGAGAGGGAATGTTAGCACTGCCCCTTAGGCTTCTCCAGTTAAAAAGAGGGGGAGAGATAGTCTAAGAGCATAACACAGGAAAAACAAAACGCACCCCTCATAATGAAAGGTGCGCTGCTTAAAATATAAAATTTAGTCTGGCGGAGACCTACTCTCCCAGGGACCAACGTCCCAAGTACCATCGGCGCTGGAGGGCTTAACGGCCGTGTTCGGAATGGGAACGGGTGTGACCCCTCCGCCATTTCCGCCAGAAAGTTCTCTCAAAACTGCACAGCGATATGCAAAATATCATAAGTTAAGGTCAAGCCCTCGACCTATTAGTACCGGTAAGCTTTGACATTGCTGTCTTTACACACCCGGCCTATCAACCAGATCTTCTCTCTGGGGTCTTACCTCGTTTACCGAGCGGGAGAACTTATCTTAAAGGGGGCTTCGCGCTTAGATGCTTTCAGCGCTTATCCCGTCCAGACATAGCTACCCAGCAGTGCCCTTGGCAGAACAACTGGTACACCAGAGGTCTGTCCATCCCGGTCCTCTCGTACTAGGGACAGCTCTCTTCAATTCTCCTGCGCCCATGACAGATAGGGACCGAACTGTCTCACGACGTTCTGAACCCAGCTCACGTACCGCTTTAATTGGCGAACAGCCAAACCCTTGGGACCTAATTCAGCCCCAGGATGCGATGAGCCGACATCGAGGTGCCAAACCTCCCCGTCGATGTGGACTCTTGGGGGAGATAAGCCTGTTATCCCCGGGGTAGCTTTTATCCGTTGAGCGACGGCCCTGCCACGCAGTACCGCCGGATCACTAAGTCCGACTTTCGTCCCTGCTCCACCCGTCAGTGTCGCAGTGAAGCTCCCTTCTGCCTTTACACTCTACGCGCGATTCCCGACCGCGCTGAGGGAACCTTTGAGCGCCTCCGTTACTCTTTGGGAGGCGACCGCCCCAGTCAAACTGCCCACCTGACATTGTCCCGGAACCGGATCACGGCTCGCGGTTAGAATTCCAGCAGGAAAAGGGTGGTATCCCACCATTGACTCCACCAAGGCTGGCGCCCTGACTTCTCCGTCTCCCACCTATCCTGTACATTTCATACCAAAATTCAATATCAGGCTACAGTAAAGCTCCACGGGGTCTTTCCGTCTTGTCATGGGTAACCTGCATCTTCACAGGTACTACAATTTCACCGGATCCTTCGTTGAGACAGCGCCCAAGTCGTTACGCCTTTCGTGCGGGTCGGAACTTACCCGACAAGGAATTTCGCTACCTTAGGACCGTTATAGTTACGGCCGCCGTTTACTGGGGCTTAAATTCAAAGCTTCGCTTGCGCTAACCTCTCCTCTTAACCTTCCAGCACCGGGCAGGCGTCAGCCCCTATACGTCGTCTTGCGACTTCGCAGAGACCTGTGTTTTTGCTAAACAGTCGCTTGGGCCTATTCTCTGCGGCCCCCTCAGGCAAGACTTGATATCTCACCCTGGCGGGGCACCCCTTATCCCGAAGTTACGGGGTCAATTTGCCGAGTTCCTTAACGAAGGTTCTTCCGCGCGCCTTAGGATTTTCTCCTCGCCTACCTGTGTCGGTTTGCGGTACGAGCACCTACATCCTCGCTAGAGGCTTTTCTTGGCAGCTTGGGATCAGCCAGTTCGCTACTATAATTTCGCTCCTCATCACGCCTCAGAATTGTGCAGACGGATTTGCCTATCCGCACTCCCTAAACGCTTGAACGCACACAACCAACGGTGCGCTGTGCCTACCCTTCTGCGTCACCCCATTGCTGGTAACGGACGTGAGGTGGTACGGGAATATCAACCCGTTGTCCATCGCCTACGCATTTCTGCCTCGGCTTAGGGCCCGACTAACCCTGAGAGGACGAGCCTTCCTCAGGAAACCTTAGGCTTTCGGCGGGCAAGATTCTCACTTGCCTTTTCGTTACTCATGCCGGCATTCGCTCTTCTGGACGCTCCACTGCTCTTCTCAGTACAGCTTCTACGCTGTCCAGAACGCTCCCCTACCCATACTGGAGGTTAGATGTTAGAAGTTAGAGGTTAGATT